>OBKH01000021.1_pt1 | contig 66794 bp, 48 predicted proteins | sample 1496241 | NCBI WGS metagenome assembly OBKH01 (sample SAMN03273953, study PRJEB22546) | soil metagenome | isolation source: rice field elevated CO2 plus elevated temperature | place: India: CRRI Experimental farm Cuttack,Odisha-753006 | collected 2013-12-17 | reverse complement strand
CGTGCCGACCCGCCGCACCCGGCTCCGCCGCGCTTGCGATCGCCACCCAATCCAAACCGTGCCGACCCGCCGCACCCGGCTCCGCCGCGCTTGCGATCGCCACCCAATCCAAACCGTGCCGACCCGCCGCACCCGGCTCCGCCGCGCTTGCGATCGCCACTAGGCCAGCCCTAGCTTCTCGACGACGGCTACCGGGTCCACGGGAACCGGAGACACGCTCGGCATGTCTTTGAGCGCGGTGTCGGGATCCTTAAGACCGTTGCCGGTTACCGTGCACACCACCGTCGAACCACGCGCCACCCAGCCGTCGTCGATCGCTTTGAGGAGACCCGCAATGCTGGCTGCGGACGCGGGCTCCACGAATACGCCTTCGACACGAGCCACCAGGTGATATGCGGCCAGTATCTCCTCGTCGGAGGCGGCCAAGAAGCGGCCCTTGGACTGCTGCTGTGCCTCGACGGCCGAAGTCCACGACGCCGGCGAGCCGATGCGGATCGCGGTTGCGATGGTCTCCGGGTGGCTCACCGGTTCGCCGAGCACCAGGGGCGCCGCGCCCGCGGCCTGAGTGCCCAGCATGCGGGGCAACTTGTCGATCAGGCCCAGCTGGTGATACTCGGTGTAGCCCTTCCAGTACGCGGTGATGTTGCCGGCGTTGCCAACCGGCAGAGCATGCACGTCCGGCGCGGTACCTAGCACGTCGACGATCTCGAACGCTGCCGTTTTCTGGCCCTCGATGCGCACCGGGTTTACCGAGTTGACCAACGAAATCGTCGGGAAGTCCGCGGCCATCTTGCGCGCCAGTTCCAGGCAGTCGTCGAAGTTACCGTCGATCTGGATGATCTTGGCGCCGTGCATGACCGCCTGTGCGAGCTTGCCCATCGCGATCTTGCCCTGCGGTATCAGCACCGCGCAGGTGATGCCGGCCCGGGCGGCATAGGCCGCCGCCGACGCCGAGGTATTTCCGGTCGATGCGCACAAGACCGCCCGCTGACCATGGGCAAGGGCATCGGTGACCGCCATCGTCATGCCACGATCCTTGAAGGAGCCGGTGGGGTTGAGGCCCTCCACTTTGAGGTGGATCGTGCAGCCCGTCTGCTTGGAGAGATTAGTTGCCGCGATGAGGGGAGTACCACCCTCGAGCAGGGTCACCGGAGTCCAGTCGTCACCCACCGGCAGCCGGTCACGGTACGCGGCAATCACTCCCGGCCACGGCTGGTGAGTGGCCGTCGGCGGGACGGTCATAAGCCGGTTCCTTCCAGTCGTATCACGCTGGACACACCCTGCACGACATCCAAGTCGTCCAGTGCATCAACGGTTTCCGAGAGTGCGGCGTCAGTGGCGAGGTGCGTGACCACCACGATTCGGGCTCCCACCCGTCGACCACCTTCGTCCACAACGCCCTCCTGGCGCACCTCGGCGATGCTCACCTCGCGTTTGGCGAATTCCGCCGCCACCGCGGACAAGACGCCCGGCTTGTCGGCGACGTTCATGCTGACGTAATAGCGCGTTTCAATGAAACCCATTGGTGCCACCGGAAGTTGAGCGTATTTAGACTCACGGGGGCCGCGGCTGCCGAGTACCCGGTTGCGGGCGGCCATCACTAGGTCACCGGTCACCGCAGAGGCGGTCGGCGCGCCGCCCGCGCCCTGGCCGTAGAACATCAGCCGGCCCGCGGCCTCGGCCTCGACCACCACGGCATTGAACGCGCCGTTGACCGCGGCAAGCGGATGCGACAGAGGTACCAGGGCCGGATAGACGCGGGCCGATACCCGCTGCGAACCTTCGTCGGTGGTTATGCGCTCACAGATCGACAGCAGTTTGATGGTGCAACCCAGCGCGTGCGCGGATCCGAAGTCGGCCGGAGTGACCTTGGTGATGCCTTCGCGATACACGTCGTCTGCGGTCACCCGGGTGTGGAAGGCAATGGATGCCAGGATCGCTGCCTTGGCCGCGGCGTCGTAGCCTTCGACGTCTGCGGTGGGATCAGCCTCCGCATAGCCCAGCGCACTTGCGTCGGCCAGGGCGCTGGCATAGTCAGCGCCGGTGCTGTCCATCGCCGAGAGGATGTAGTTGGTGGTGCCGTTGACGATCCCGGCCACTCGCAGCACCGTGTCGCCGGCCAGCGACTGGGTGAGCGGACGGATGACCGGAATGGCGCCCGCCACGGCCGCCTCGAAATACAGATCAACATGGGCGCTTTCGGCGGCCTGTGCCAATTCGCCGGTGGAGGTGGCGAGTAAAGCCTTGTTCGCCGTAACGACGGACTTGCCGCGCTCAAGGGCGCCCAGGATCGCCTTGCGCGACGGTTCCACCGGCCCCATCACTTCCACCACGATATCGACATCCTCGCGGGCCACGAGCTCTTCAATGTCGTCGGTCAACAATTCGATCGGCACGCCGCGATCGGTCGTCACGCGGCGCACGCCGATGCCCCGCAGGACCAATGGGGCACCGACACGAGCCGCGAGATCCTCGGCGCTGTTCTCGATGATGCGGACAACCTCGCTGCCGACGTTGCCCAAACCGAGTACCGCTACGCCGACCGGCTTTTCGTCACCGGGCACGGGTCACCTCACTTCCAAACTCAGCAAATCGTCGACCGTCTCCCGACGCAGGACCAGGCGAGCGTTGCCCGCGTGCACCGCTACCACAGCGGGACGGCCGACCATGTTGTAACGACTCGACAGCGAATAGCAGTAAGCGCCGGTGGCGGCAACCGCAACCAGATCGCCGGGCCGAATATCGTCGGGCACCCAGGTGTCCCGCACGATGATATCGCCACTTTCGCAGTGCTTTCCGACCAGACGGGCCGGTACCGGCGGGGCGTCGCTGACTCGAGACACCAGCCGGACGTCATACTGCGCGCCGTAGAGCGCGGTGCGGATGTTGTCGCTCATGCCGCCGTCGACACTGACGTAACGTCGATGCGCTGTGGCGCTGACATCGACGTCCTTAACGGTGCCGACCTCATACAACGTGATGGTGCCCGGTCCGGCGATGGCGCGTCCGGGCTCCACAACGAGCTTGGGCGTCGGCAGCCCCACGGCCGTTGACTCGTCGCTCACGATGGTACCCAGCTTGGCCGCGAGCTCGGCTATCGGCGGTGGGTCGTCGGACGGCAAATACGAGATGCCCAAGCCGCCACCGAGATCGACGGTCGCGATCTGTGCCGTCTTTTCGGGACCGAACTCGCCGACGACGTCGCGTAGCAGGCCGATGACACGGTGCGCGGCGAGTTCGAAGCCGTCCACGTCGAAGATCTGCGAACCGATGTGGCTGTGTAGCCCAACCAGGCGCAGGTGATCAGTGGCGAAAACGCGCCGCACCGCTGCCATGGCCGCGCCGCTGGCCACCGATAACCCGAATTTCTGGTCCTCGTGCGCGGTGGAGATGAACTCGTGGGTGTGCGCCTCGACACCGACGGTGAGACGCACCAGGACATCCTGGACGATTCCGGCCTCGCCCGCGATGGCGTCGAGGCGCTCGATCTCGGTCATCGAATCGACGACAATATGGCCGACTCCGGCTTTGACCGCAGCGGTCAACTCTGAGACCGATTTGTTGTTGCCGTGCAAGGTAATTCGCTCGGGCGGAAAGCTAGCGTGCAGCGCGACCGCCAACTCCCCACCGGTGCAAACGTCCAGACAGAGCCCTTCTTCGCTGATCCACCGGGCTACTTCGCTGCACAGGAACGCCTTGGCGGCATAGTGCACGTTCGCCCCACTTCCAAAGGCCGCGGCGGTTTCTCGGCAGCGCGAGCGAAAGTCGTCCTCGTCGATGACGAACAGCGGGGTCCCGTACTCCTGGGCGAGCTGCGTCAGTGGAATTCCTGCGATGCAGACCACACCGACTTCATCGCGAGTAGTATTGCGCGGCCACACATTCGGCGCTAAGTGCAGCAGCTCGTTCACATTCGCTCCGGTGCGGTGACGCCGATGATCGCCAGCCCGTTGGCGATGACCTGACGGGTGGCCTGGCACAACGCTAGGCGCGCGGTGTGCAGGTCGGTGGGCTGCTCGTCGCCTTGCGGCAACACTCGGCACGAGTCGTAGAACCGGTGATAGTCGCCGGCCAGGTCTTCCAGGTAGCGGCAGACCCGGTGCGGTTCCCGCAGGGAGGCCGCGGTCTCGAGCACCCTCGGGAATTCGCCGAGGGTGCGCAGCAGCGTGCCCTCCTTGTCGTGGTTAAGCAGTTCGAGGTGGTTTGTATCCGGGATCAGGGCGAGTTCGGCGGCGTTGCGAGCCAGCGCTGAGAGCCGGGCATGCGCGTATTGCACGTAATAGACCGGGTTTTCGTTCGACGCCGAGGACCATAGCGCCAGGTCGATGTCGATCGCGGTGTCCACCGAGGAGCGGATCAGGCTGTAACGTGCGGCGTCCACGCCGATCGCCTCGACCAGGTCGTCGAGGGTGAGCACGGTGCCTGCACGTTTGCTCATCCGGACCGGTTGGCCGTCGCGGACCAGGTTCACCATCTGCCCAATGAGCACCTCGACGGTGGCCGGGTCGTCACCGAAGGCGGCGGCCGCGGCCTTTAGCCGGGCGATGTAGCCGTGATGGTCGGCGCCGAGCATGTAGATGCACAAGTCAAAACCGCGTTGGCGTTTGTCCAAGTAGTAGGCGAGATCACCGGCGATATATGCCGGTTTGCCGTCGCTCTTGATCACGACGCGGTCCTTGTCGTCACCAAATGCGCTGGTGCGCAACCAGGTTGCGCCGTCCTTCTCGTAGATGTTGCCGGTTTCGCGGAGTCGGGCGATGGCGTTCTCGACCCGGCCGCCGGTGTGCATCGAGTCTTCGTGGGTGTAGACGTCGAAGTCGGTACCGAACTCGTGCAGAGACTGTTTGATGTGGTCGAACATCAAGTCGACGCCGATTGCGCGGAAGGTCTCGCGCAACTCTGCGTCTGGCAGACTCAGCGCGTCAGGCGCCTTCTGCAGCACCTGCTCGGCGATGTTGGTGATGTAGCTGCCCGCGTAGCCGTCTTGGGGCGTGGGTTCGCCCTTGGCCGCGGCGATCAGGGAGTTGGCGAATCGGTCGATCTGGGCGCCGTGGTCGTTGAAATAGTATTCGCGGACCACGTCGGCGCCCTGGGTGGTGAGCAAACGGCCCAGCGCGTCACCGACCGCGGCCCAACGGGTACCGCCGATGTGGATCGGTCCGGTGGGGTTGGCGGAGACGAATTCCAGGTTGACCTTGCGCCCGGCCAGCAGCAGCGAGTGACCGTAGCTGTGGCCGGCGTCGATAACGCTGGTAACGACTTTAGCCTGGGCGGCGGTTTCCAGCCGCATGTTGATAAAGCCCGGCCCGGCCACCTCCGCCGAGGCGATACCGTCGACCTTTGTCAGTGCCTCGGCAAGCCATCCGGCCAGCTCACGCGGGTTGGTGCCGACTTTCTTGGCGAGCTGCATCGCCAGGTTACTGGCATAGTCGCCGTGCTCGGGAATGCGCGGGCGTTCCACCGTGACCATCTGCGGCAACGCGGAGGCATCGAGGCCGCGCTCGGCCAGCACCGCGGCCGCGGTCGCTTTGAGCAGCTCAGCCAGGTCAGCGGGGGTCACGAACGTCCATCCTATGGGCTGAGGTGGTTGGGCTTCGAATCCGTTGCGGTGGTCAGTGGGTAGCCGCGATGCGCTACTCTGGCGGGGCCCCATGGCGCAACGTGTCGTCGTGCGCCCCCGTAGCTCAGGGGATAGAGCGTCTGCCTCCGGAGCAGAAGGCCGCAGGTTCGAATCCTGCCGGGGGCACAAGGGTTGATCTAGCCTCACGCATGGCTACAACAATGTGATCGGCGCCACCCGCGAGGGCGGCCGCATAGTTGGCTTCGTGGTCTCGCTCTCAAATTCGTCGGGGTAAGAACCAGGGCGCCCCGCGTGCCGCGTTGCTGGCGACCCGGTGCGCCGAGTGCACGTTCCGTGTTGTCTCATTCGCCTGACGCGCTCCGGCACAGCCATGGCGGACCGTTCTCCTTGCACTGTCGGGACACCGTCGAACCGGTATCGATATTGCCAAGGATTTATTGAGAATCTGTCAAGGCCCGGTGCTGATTCTGAGGGCACGCAAACCAGCGCAACCTCCGATGACATCAGCACAAGGAGATCATCAATGTTCACTCGCCGTTTCGCCGCCTCCATGGTTGGCACCACCTTGACTGCCGCTACTTTGGGCCTGGCCGCACTCGGCTTCGCCGGGACCGCCAGCGCAAGCTCGACCGACGAAGCGTTCCTCGCGCAGCTGCAGGCGGACGGGATCACTCCGCCGAGCGCAGCGCGCGCCATCAAGGACGCGCACGCCGTCTGCGACGCCCTCGACGAGGGTCACTCGGCCAAAGCGGTCATCAAGGCGGTGGCCAAGGCGACCGGTCTGAGCGCCAAGGGCGCCAAGACGTTCGCCGTTGACGCCGCGTCGGCCTACTGCCCGCAGTACGTGACCTCGAGCTAAACAGCGACCACCACGATGTGGGGACCCCGGACGGGTCCCCACATCCGCACTTGTCGATCAAGGGTGACGTACGGTGTCATCAGTGACTTCCAGCGGCCAGAAATCCTAGTCCGAAATTGGGCCGCCTCAGCCACTCACGTCCGGGCAGTTTTTCGGCGCCACCGCACGTAGACTGCCAAAGCCGAAGTCCCGGTAGCCCTTTGGAATGCTCACCGACCGCAACACGGCGAGCGATCCCATCAGCCGGGCGACCATCCGCGTATAGCCGTCGAACACCGGCACGCCACGGATCCGCCTGCAGTCGGCCTTGGTAGGAAAGCAGGACACACCGTCGGCGATAACCCCGATTCGAGCGCCTTCCAGAACTTCCCCTGCACCCCATCGGCCACCCGATCCCCCCGACCCCGAAACCCCTTCTGATAACCCATGCAGCGCCAACACCTCTGGCCAAGTGTTGCAGCGATCACTTGGGGTTAACGGCCGGAAACTCGCCATGAGTGCACGCTCGGCGAAGCGAGAGCGGAAAAATGCTTCTACTGCCGCATCGAAGTGTTACGTAGTTCCGCCTAGTGCTCGCGGATGGGTGCATGCTTATTCGGTGACCGCAACCAGCATGCTCAACCGTCGCAAAGCCATACTGGATTACTTACAGGGCGCAGTCTGGGTGCTGCCGACATTCGGCGTTGCGATCGGTCTGGGGTCGGGAGCGGTCCTGTCGATGATTCCCGTGAAATCCGGCACGCTGATCGACAAGCTGATGTTTCAGGGCACCCCAGGCGACGCCCGAGGCGTGCTGATCGTGGTGTCGGCCACGATGATCACCACCATCGGCATCGTCTTCTCGCTGACGGTGCTGTCCCTACAGATCGCCTCCAGCCAGTTCTCGGTGCGGTTGCTACGAACCTTCCTGCGCGATGTGCCCAACCAGGTGGTGCTGGCGATCTTTGCCTGCACCTTCGCCTACAGCACCGGTGGGCTACACACCGTCGGGGAGCACCGCGACGGCGGGGCGTTCATTCCCAAAGTCGCGGTCACCGGGTCACTCGCGCTGGCATTCGTCAGCATCGCCGCGCTGATCTACTTCCTGCACCACCTCATGCACTCGATCCAGATAGACACGATCATGGACAAGGTGCGGCTGCGCACGCTGGGGCTGGTTGACCAGTTGTATCCGGAATCGGATACGGCGGATCGACAAGTAGAGACACCGCCCAGCCCCCCGGCTGATGCGGTGCCGCTGTTGGCCCCGCACTCGGGTTACCTACAAACCGTCGACGTCGACGACATCGCCGAATTGGCGGCAGCCAGCCGGTATACGGCGCTGCTGGTTACCTTCGTCGGCGATTACGTCACCGCCGGGGGCCTGCTCGGCTGGTGCTGGCGCAGGGGCACCGCGCCGGGCGCGCCAGGGTCTGACTTCCCGCAACGCTGCTTACGTCATGTGCACATCGGATTCGAGCGCACCCTGCAGCAGGACATCCGCTTCGGATTGCGGCAGATGGTGGATATCGCGCTGCGGGCACTATCGCCCGCACTCAACGACCCGTACACGGCGATCCAAGTCGTGCACCATCTTTCGGCCGTGGAGTCGGTGCTGGCATCGCGGGCGCTGCCGGACGACGTGCGCCGCGACCGCGCCGGGGAGCTCCTCTTCTGGCTGCCGTACCCCAGCTTCGCCACCTACCTGCACGTCGGATGTGCCCAGATCCGCCGCTACGGCTCGCGTGAGCCGCTGGTGCTCACTGCGCTGCTGCAGCTGCTCAGCGCGGTCGCCCAGAACTGCGTCGACCCGTCGCGCCGTGTAGCGGTGCAAACCCAAATTGCCCTGGTCGTGCGGGCAGCACAGCGCGAGTTCGCGGACGAATCCGACCGGGCCATGGTTCTCGGTGCCGCGGCGCGGGCGACCGAGGTCGTCGAGCGCCCCGGGACTCTAGCGCCGCCGCCGTCCACGTTCGGCCAGGTAGCCGCCGCGCAGGCGGCGGCGTCGACGATCCGGTCCGCTGACCGAGACGGCTAGCCCGGCGACGATGCACGCCGAAACGGCGGGTTGAGGAGCCGGGCAATCTAACCCAGCCCGGCGGGGCGACAAGCGACCAGGATTACCCAACTGGCGTCCAGCCATTCCACAGGTCGCCGAAGTCGAGGGCGACCAGCGATGCCCGGTCGACGTTGACGATTTCGCGGAAATGGTCTTGCCACCCCCACCAAACACTGATGAAGAACACGTGGTCATACCAGCTGAGCTGATAGTCCGGGGGAATGACCTCGCCCTTGTTCTCCGGCGCAAACACGGCAACGGCCAGCAAACCCAGTATTGCGGACTTTGGCAGCTGAATTTTGCCGTCATTGGCAATGCGGAGTGCGGCACTGGCGTTCACGTACGGGCTTACTTCGAATTCAACCGAGGATTCGTCAGCATGACCGTGCAACCACCGGTGAATTCCATACAGGACGTCGGCGATGTCGGGGCGCTTATCCGGCAGCAAGTCCGATCTCACCCCGACAGGGAAGCGAGTCTTTTCCAGGTCGACGCCAGGCGTGGCCATCACTCCGTAAATGTCGAGTGAATCCCGTAGCGCCGTCCGGAATCGAGTGCCGACGCCCAGCGTGGGATAGCGCTTCCTGCCGGTCTCGTCGACGGCGTTGCACGCGTGGAGCATCGCCACGTCCCACAGCTTGCGATCCCACTGTTGCAGCGACTGCGCAACTGACTCGCCCACGCTCACACACATGAGGCTATCGGCCAGCGGCCACCTGCCCGCGGGGTATACGTGGTGCGGCTAATCGGCGCGTTCTGCGGCCGCCCCGATGCTCGCGGGGCGCAGCCGGGCGACGATGCCGTCGAGGTCGAGACGGAACATGTCGGGCCGGAAGACGTGACCGCCAGGCACCTCGTGCGATTCATGCGGGATGCCGGCGTTGCTGAGGCGTTCGCGGAACTCCCTCTGCCCGGCTAGCACCTGGGTCTCGTTCACGCTGTCGAACCAGTTGGCCGGGTCCGGACTGGTGCCGGCGACCAGGAAGATCCGCTTGTTGCGGTAGCTGTCGATACGCTCGACCGGGTTGTCGGCGCTGACCCTAGCTTGGTCCCAGAGCGGCGCGCCGTAAACCGTGCCGCCGCCTAGATCCAGCACCGCCGAGGACAGGTTTGCCCAATGCACTACCAGGCCGAAGTCGCGGCGCAGACTTGCCGGTCCGGAGTGGCTGCTCGCCGACGCGAAGTGGCCGTAGTACTTTGCTGCGTACTTCAGCGCGCCGAAGCCACCCATCGAAAACCCGGCGACCGCGCGGCCGTCGTATTCGGCGTAGGTTCGGAAGTTCGCCTCGATCCAGGGGAGCAGCTGGGCGATGTGGAATGTCTCCCAGTTCCGTGGGCCGACGAACGAGCTGACCGGGTTGGAATACCAGCCCGCGTGCCCGCCGTCGGGCATCACGATGATGATCGGCTTTCCGGCGGTCAGGTCGCGGATGCCCAGAAAGTCGAACGTGCGGAAATCCTGGTCGGTGCCGCCGCCGTGGAACAGGTAGAGGACGGGATAGGTGCGTCCGCTGGTGCGGTAGTCATCGGGAAGCAGGACGTTGACTCCGGGGTTCCAGCCGATCGCGGAGGTCTGGAACCGGTAGTACCACAGGCGGGGATCGTTCTCGTTGCGGTCCACGATCCTTAGGCCGAACCCGTCGCTACGCCCGATGAATATGACCAGTACCTGCCCGACGTCGATGACGCCAGGATCGGCGATGCCATTGACGGCGGCGATAAGCGGATATAGGGAGGCGTCGCCATAGAAGCGCGCAGCCAATGCCGACAGCGTGTCCCCGGCAACAACGGTGTATCGCGTGAAGTCAGGCATAATCAGCCGCTGCCCCACATTGACGACGTCGGGATCGGCGATCCCGCTGGCGGCGGCGATCAGCCAATTCAATTCCGCGTCGCCATAGAAGCGCAACGCCAACGCCGACAGCGTGTCCCCGGCAACAACGGTGTATCGCGTGAAGTCAGGCATAATCAGCCGCTGCCCCACATTGACGACGTCGGGATCGGCGATCCCGCTGGCGGCGGCGATCAGCCGATACAGTTCCGCGTCGCCATAGAAGCGCAACGCCAACGCCGACAGCGTCTCCCCCGCGACAACCGCATGTGTGCTGACCATTCGTTGACTCCTTCGGTTGCACCTGGCTCAGGCAGGCCCTGCCGATGGCTCTGGCGGCTAGTCACCATGGCGCGAGGCGCCGTGCCGCGTGCTCTCCTGCGCGCGATAGTCGTCGGCGAGCTGGGCGACGTGCTCGGGCAGCGCGCCACCGGCAACGTCAGCCAGCGTGGTCTCCTCCAGCACCGACCGCATACTGGCGCGCAGCGCGCGCCAAACGTCGGTCAGCGCGGTAGTGGGGCCCGAGTAGGGCAGGTCGCCAAGTCCGATATCGCGGACACTAGCCAGCGGTCCGTCGATGCAGCGCAATACGTCGGCGATGCTGATCTCGGTGCCCGGACGCGCCAATTCATAACCACCCTCGCGACCGCGGTGGCTTCGCACCAGGCGGTCGGTGCGCAGGTTGGTCAGGATATCGACGAGAAACTGCGGTGGTATGCCTTGGGCCGCAGCCAGATCGTCGGTCTTGACCACGGTGCCACTGGCGGCCGTGGCGAGCTGGACCATCGCCCGCACCGCGTACTCCGCCTTAGCTGACATCCGCATGCTTCAGGATTGTGCCACCCGCTTGCCAGGGACAGCAGAGCAACCAGGCCGGCCTAAGACGATGACTCCAACAGGTCGATAACCTCCTGCGCCTGCTCGTCTATGCTGCGATCCGGCGTAAGCCGTAGGTCTGGGTTCTTGGGCCGCTGATATGGGCTGTCGATCCCGGTGAAGTGCGTGATCTCACCCGCACGCGCTTTGGCGTACAACCCTTTGGGATCACGCCTCTCACAGTCCTGCAGCGGGGTGTCACAGAACACCTCGAAAAAGTCGATTCCCGCATCAGCGTGCACTTTACGAGCCAGGGCACGGTGCTCAGCAAGGGGGCTGATCGCGGGCACCAGCACCAGGTGGCCACAATCGGCGAGCAGTGTGGCCACATGCGACAGCCGGCGCAGGTTCTCCGCGCGGTCGGCCATGGAAAAGCCCAGGTCGGCGTTGAGGCCATGCCGTAGGTTGTCGCCGTCCAGAACGTAAGCGGAGATGCCCTTTTCGAGTAGCTTCCGCTCAACCAGCATGGCCACCGACGACTTGCCGGAGCCGGACAGTCCGGTAAACCACACCGTCTTGCCCCTGGGCGGCCGATCTTGCGCAGTGACGAGCGATCTGTGCCGCACCGTGTTCGGGCTAGGCGTGCGGGCCGAGACGTCGCGTAACACCATGCCCGCCGCCACCGTTCCGTTGGTGTCGGGGTCAATGAGGATGAACGAGCCGGTGCTAGCGTTGCGGGTGTACTCGTCAAGCAGCAACGGCACCTGGGTGCGCAGCGAAACACGGCCCAGTTCGTTGAGTTTCAACGCCGTTGCGGTCTTGTCGCGATGCAGGGTGTTGACATCGAGCCGGTAATCCAGCCCGGCTATCCTCGCGCGGACGGTTCGGGTGGTGTGCTTGACAACGTAGTCGCGGCCGGGCTCTAGCACCGCGTTGTCGGCCATCCAGCACACGGTCGCGTCGAATTCTTGTGTGATCCTGGGCTGGTTGTGGGTGCGAGCGATCATGTCACCACGCGAGATATCGATGTCGTCGGCGAGCCGCACCGAAACCGCCATCGGCGGAAACGCTTCTGCCACCGGGCCGTTCGGGCCGTCGATCGCGGTGATCCGGGTGGTCTTACCGATCGGCAGCACGACAACTTCGTCGCCTGAACGCATTACCCCACTGGCCACGGTGCCCGCGTAGCTGCGGTGGTCTTGATGCTCGAGGGTGTGCGGCCGGATGACGTACTGGACCGGGAATCGCACGTCGACCATGTTGCGGTCACCGGCGATGTAGACGTCTTCGAGATGCGACAGCAGCGACGGTCCCTCGTACCAGGGCGTCTGGTCGGATTTGGTCACCACGTTGTCGCCGTGCAGCGCGGAGATTGGGATGGAGGTGACGTCCTGCACGTCGAGGCGGGCCGCGAAGGCGTGGAATTCGTCTCGAATCGCGTCGAATTTCTCTTGGTCCCAGCCAAGCAAGTCCATCTTGTTGACCGCGAGCACCAGGTGGCGGATGCCCAGCAGCGACGCCAGGAAGGCGTGCCGGCGGGATTGCTCCAGCAAGCCGTGCCGGGCATCCACCAGTACGATCACCAGTTGGGCGGTGGACGCACCGGTCACCATGTTGCGGGTGTATTGGATGTGTCCCGGGGTGTCGGCAATGATGAATTTCCGCTTGGGAGTGGCGAAGTAGCGGTAGGCAACGTCGATGGTGATGCCCTGTTCCCGCTCGGCCCGCAGGCCGTCGGTGACCAGAGCCAGGTCGGTGTAGTCGTGGCCCCGGTCCTTGGACGTTTGCTCCACCGACGCCCACTGGTCTTCCATCACAGCCTTGGAGTCGTAGAGTAGCCGCCCAATCAGCGTGGACTTGCCATCGTCGACGGAACCCGCTGTCGCCAGCCGCAATAGCGTCGTCATCAGAAGTATCCCTGCCGCTTGCGGTCTTCCATTCCAGCCTCCGAGATCCGGTCGTCAGCCCTGGTCGCCCCGCGCTCCGTCAAGCGGGCCACCGCAGTTTCGGCGATGACTTCCGCGACCGTCGATGCCGACGACTCGACGCACCCGGTGCAGGTAACATCCCCGACGGTGCGGAATCGCACCGTGGCCTCGAACACCGGCTCGTCGGCTCGCGGTTGCATGTGCCGGTGCACGGCCAGCAACATGCCGTCGCGCTGAAACACCTTGCGCCGGTGGGCGAAATAGATGGACGGCAGCCTGACCTGCTCGGCGCCGATGTAGGACCAGATGTCGAATTCGGTCCAGTTGGACAGCGGGAAGACCCGGATGTGCTCGCCCTTGTGGTGCCGTCCGTTGTAGAGGTTCCACAGTTCCGGCCGCTGAGCCTTCGGGTCCCACTGGCCGAACTCGTCGCGGAAGCTGAACACCCGCTCCTTGGCGCGGGCCTTCTCCTCGTCGCGCCGGGCTCCCCCGAATGCCGCGTCGAATTGGTTCTCCCGGATGGCCCGCAGCAGCGTCACGGTCTGTATCGGATTTCGCGACGGGATGGTCTCGACGACCCGACCGGCATCGATATCGTCCTGCACCGACGCCACCACCAGCCGCACCCCGGCCGCGGCGACCAACTCGTCTCGGGTAGCGATAACTTCGTCGAAGTTGTGACCGGTGTCGACGTGCATGACCGGGAACGGCAGTCGCCCGGGCCGAAACGCCTTCAGCGCCAGGTGCAGCATGACGATGGAGTCCTTGCCCCCCGAGAACAACAGCACTGGCCGCTCGAACTCGGCGGCCACCTCCCGGATGACGTGGATGGCTTCGGCCTCCAGCAAGCGCAGATGGCTCAGTTGGTACTGGCCGGGTGCGGGGCCCACCGTCACATCGCTGGTCATGGCTTCCTGTTCCACGTCCTCATACCTGATAAATCCGGTAGGATTGACCATATTTATGGTTATTGCCATCTATGCAACCAGGCTTCCCTATCGCTGTCAACGCAGCCCCATCTCGGCGGGCTGCCGGTGCGCCAGTGCGCCCTAGGCTGACGGCTCGGGCTGCTAGGGCGTGACCTCGTTGAGTTTGCCGGTGGCGACATCGAAGACGAAGCCGCGCAGCGACGTGTGCTTGGTGACGAACGGGTTGACCTCGATGCGGCGCAGCGACTGACGGACGTCCTCGACGGCGTCGGGGTACGACTCGGGCGACCACGTGGGTCTGATGCCGGTCTCGTCCTGGATGGCGCGCTTGAAGTCGTCGTCGGTGAAAGTCAGCATCCCACAGTCGGTGTGGTGCAGCAGGATGATTTCGCGGGTTCCCAGCAGCCGCTGGCTGATGGCCAGTGAACGGATCACATCGTCGGTGACCACGCATCCGGCGTTGCGGATGACGTGTGCCTCGCCCTCCTTGATGCCCAGCATGCGGTAGACGTCCAGCCGGGCGTCCATGCACGCCACGATTGCGATGTGTTTGCTCGGCGGCATCGGTAGCGGGCCCTTGAAACCGCTCGCGTAGTCCACGTTGTTGGCCAGGTAGTCGTCGGTAACCGTCACGCGGGCCTCCTCGGGTATCGCGGTGTGGACTTTGCTACTCAGATCGACGCCGCGGTGAATTTTAACAACCGGTTACCCAGTTTTCACGCATCAGAATCGGCCCGAGCGGAACCATCCGGATCACGGGTGACCCCATCAACCGGCGCGCTGGCGGCACGCCATCGCCGGGCTCGCTACCCTGTCCCAATGCGACGCGGTGGTTGGGCATGACGCGCTATCTGGCCCGCCGGTTGCTCAACTACCTGGTGCTGCTGGCGCTGGCGTCGTTTTTGACGTACTGCCTGACCTCGCTGGCGTTCTCGCCGCTGGAAAGCCTGATGCAACGCAGTCCGCGCCCACCGCAAGCGGTTATCGATGCCAAGGCACACGATCTCGGCTTGGACAGACCCATACTGGCCCGCTACGCCAACTGGGTATCGCATGCCGTCCGTGGCGACTTCGGAACCACCATCACCGGCCAGCCTGTCGGTACCGAACTGGGGCGCCGGATCGGAGTCAGCCTGCGGCTGCTGGTCGTTGGATCGGTATTCGGCACGGTGGCCGGTGTGGTGATCGGGGCGTGGGGTGCCATCCGGCAGTACCGGCTCAGCGACCGCGTCATGACCACGCTGGCGCTGCTGGTGTTGAGCACACCGACGTTTGTGGTGGCCAACCTGTTGATCCTGGGCGCCCTGCGGGTCAACTGGGCAGTGGGCATCCAGCTTTTCGACTACACCGGGGAGACGTCACCCGGCGTTGCCGGCGGGGTGTGGGATCGGCTAGGCGACCGGTTGCAGCATTTGATCCTGCCATCGCTGACGTTGGCGCTGGCGGCCGCCGCCGGGTTCAGCCGCTACCAGCGCAACGCGATGCTGGATGTCCTCGGCCAGGATTTCATTCGCACCGCCCGCGCCAAGGGGCTGACCCGACGACGGGCCCTACTCAAGCATGGCCTGCGAACGGCGCTAATACCGATGGCCACGCTGTTCGCCTACGGGGTGGCCGGGTTGGTCACCGGAGCGGTTTTCGTCGAGAAGATCTTCGGCTGGCACGGCATGGGTGAATGGATGGTCCGCGGTATCTCGACTCAGGACACCAACATCGTCGCGGCAATTACCGTGTTCTCCGGCGCGGTCGTGTTGCTGGCCGGTTTGCTCTCGGACGTGATCTACGCGGCTTTGGACCCGAGGGTACGGGTGTCATGACGGAATTCGCCTCGCGGCGCACCCTAGTGGTGCGCAGGTTCCTACGCAATCGGGCCGCGGTGGCGTCGCTGGCGGCGCTGCTCCTGCTGTTCGTCAGCGCTTATGCGCTGCCCCCACTATTGCCCTACTCCTACGACGACCTTGATTTCAACGCATTGCTGCAGCCGCCGGGCACCAAGCACTGGCTGGGCACTAACGCGCTGGGCCAAGATCTGCTGGCGCAGACGCTGCGTGGCATGCAGAAGTCGATGCTGATTGGTGTTTGCGTTGCGGTGATCTCGACTGGTATCGCTGCCACGGTTGGAGCGATCTCGGGATATTTCGGCGGCTGGCGGGACCGGACACTGATGTGGGTGGTCGATCTGCTGCTAGTAGTGCCCAGCTTCATCCTGATCGCCATCGTTACCCCGCGAACCAAGAACTCGGCAAACATCATGTTTCTTGTCTTGTTGTTGGCCGGCTTCGGCTGGATGATCAGCTCTCGCATGGTGCGCGGGATGACGATGAGCTTGCGAGAACGCGAATTCATCAGGGCCGCACGATATATGGGTGTCTCCAGCCGCCGGATCATCGTCGGCCATGTGGTGCCCAACGTCGCATCCATCTTGATCATCGACGCCGCCCTCAATGTTGCCGCCGCCATCCTGGCCGAAACCGGGTTGAGCTTCCTTGGTTTCGGTATTCAACCGCCGGATGTGTCGCTGGGCACCCTGATCGCCGACGGCACCGCATCCGCGACCGCGTTCCCGTGGGTGTTCTTGTTTCCCGCCAGTATCCTGGTGTTGATTCTGGTGTGCGCCAACCTGACCGGCGATGGCCTGCGCGACGCGCTGGACCCAGCCAGCAGATCCCTGCGCCGTGGTGTGCGATGAGCCCCCTGCTCGAGGTGACCGATTTGGCCGTCACCTTCAGGACCGATGGCGATCCGGTGACCGCGGTGCGCGGGATCAGCTACCGCGTCGAGCCCGGCGAGGTGGTCGCGATGGTGGGCGAATCGGGTTCAGGTAAGTCCGCAGCGGCGATGGCGGTGGTGGGCCTGCTGCCCGAGTACGCGCAGGTGCGTGGTTCGGTTCGGCTACAGGGTACCGAACTGTTGGGGCTTGCCGACAACGCGATGTCCCGGTTTCGAGGCAAGGCGATCGGCACGGTGTTCCAGGATCCGATGTCTGCGCTCACCCCTGTCTACACCGTCGGCGACCAAATCGCCGAGGCCATCGAGGTGCACCAGCCCCGTGTTGGCAAGAAGGCCGCTCGTCGGCGTGCGGTGGAACTGCTTGACCTGGTCGGTATTTCGCAGCCGCAGCGGCGTTCCCGTGCGTTTCCGCATGAGCTTTCAGGTGGCGAACGCCAACGCGTGGTGATCGCCATCGCGATCGCCAACGATCCCGACCTGTTGATCTGTGACGAACCGACCACGGCGCTCGACGTCACGGTGCAGGCGCAGATCCTCGACGTCCTCAAGGCGGCGCGCGACGTCACCGGCGCCGGGGTGCTGATCATCACCCACGACCTCGGCGTCGTGGCCGAGTTCGCCGACCGGGCGCTGGTGATGTACGCCGGACGGGTCGTCGAGTCGGCCGGGGTGAATGATCTGTACCGCGATCGCCGGATGCCCTACACCGTGGGGCTTTTAGGCTCGGTCCCCCGGCTGGATGCCGCGCAGGGCACCCGGCTGGTGCCGATACCGGGTGCGCCCCCGTCGCTGGCGGGCTTGGCACCGGGTTGCCCGTTCGCGCCGCGCTGCCCGCTAGTCATCGACGAATGCCTTACCGCGGAACCCGAATTGCTTGACGTCGCTACCGATCACCGGGCGGCCTGCATCCGCACCGAGCTGGTCACCGGGCGCAGCGCCGCCGACATCTACCGGGTCAAAACCGAGGCCCGCCCGGCTGCACTCGGCGACGCCTCGGTGGTCGTGCGGGTACGTCATCTAGTCAAAACCTACCGGCTGGCCAAGGGCGTGGTGCTGCGCCGGGCGATCGGCGAGGTCCGCGCGGTCGACGGCATCAGTCTCGAACTCCGGCAGGGCCGCACGTTGGGTATCGTCGGCGAATCCGGTTCGGGCAAGTCGACCACCCTGCACGAGATCCTGGAGCTGGCTGCGCCGCAATCGGGATCGATCGAAGTCCTCGGCACTGACGTCGCCACGCTGGGGACAGCGGAACGCCGATCGCTGCGCCGCGACATCCAGGTGGTCTTCCAAGACCCGGTGGCGTCCTTAGACCCGCGGCTGCCGGTCTTCGATCTGATTGCCGAACCATTGCAGGCCAATGGGTTCGGCAAGAACGAGACTCACGCGCGGGTCGCCGAGCTGCTCGATATCGTCGGACTGCGCCACGGCGACGCCAGTCGTTATCCCGCCGAGTTCTCCGGCGGTCAGAAGCAGCGCATCGGCATCGCGCGGGCACTGGCGCTCCAACCCAAGATCCTGGCACTCGACGAACCGGTGTCGGCACTCGATGTCTCCATTCAGGCCGGGATCATCAACCTGCTGCTCGACCTCCAAGAGCAGTTCGGGTTGTCATATTTATTTGTTTCCCACGATCTTTCGGTGGTCAAACACCTCGCCCACCAGGTGGCGGTCATGCTTGCCGGTACCGTTGTTGAGCAGGGCGACAGTGAGGAGGTCTTCGGCAATCCGAAACACGAGTACACCAGGCGACTGCTGGGCGCGGTACCGCAACCGGATCCGGCCCGTCGTGGCTGACCGTGGCCAGCGACGAGGCTGCGCCCCGGGCATCGCGTCTGCGCTCAGGGCGTCGTTTCAGGGGAAATCCAGACCCTGGACGCAGACTCGATATTGGGCTTTCGCGTTATTAACACCGCTCGTCGTGGCTATGGTGCTCACCGGATGCTCGGCCTCCGGTACCCAACTCGAACTCGCGCCCACTGCGGACCGCAGGGCCGCGGTTGGCACCACCAGCGACATCAATCAGCAGGATCCCGCCACGTTGCAAGACGGCGGCAATCTTCGCCTGTCGCTCACCGACTTTCCGCCCAACTTCAACATCTTGCACATCGACGGCAACAACGCCGAGGTCGCGGCGATGATGAAAGCCACCTTGCCGCGCGCGTTCATCATCGGACCGGACGGCTCGACGACGGTCGACACCAACTACTTCACCAGCATCGAGCTGACCAGGACCGCCCCGCAGGTGGTCACCTACACCATCAATCCCGAGGCGGTGTGGTCCGACGGGACCCCGATCACCTGGCGGGACATCGCCAGCCAGATTCATGCGATCAGCGGCGCCGACAAGGCATTCGAGATCGCTTCTAGCAGCGGCGCCGAGCGTGTGGCGTCGGTAACCAGAGGGGTCGACGACCGGCAGGCCGTGGTGACGTTCGCCAAGCCGTACGCGGAGTGGCGCGGTATGTTCGCGGGCAACGGCATGCTGCTGCCGGCCAGTATGACCGCCACACCCGAGGCATTCAATAAGGGTCAACTCGATGGGCCCGGTCCGTCGGCGGGTCCGTTCGTCGTGTCTGCCCTGGACCGCACCGCGCAGCGAATCGTGTTGACCCGTAACCCGAGATGGTGGGGGGCACGGCCACGCCTGGACAGCATCACATACCTGGTGCTCGATGATGCCGCCCGGCTGCCGGCGCTGCAGAACAACACAATCGACGCCACCGGCGTCGGCACACTGGACCAGCTGACCATCGCGGCGCGCACCAAGGGCATCTCGATCCGGCGCGCCCCCGGGCCCAGCTGGTATCACTTCACCCTCAACGGTGCGCCTGGGTCGATCCTCGCCGACAAGGCGCTGCGCCTGGCGATCGCCAAGGGCATCGACCGATACACCATCGCCAGGGTCGCCCAATACGGCCTCACCAGCGACCCGGTGCCACTGAACAACCACGTCTTCGTCGCCGGCCAAGACGGCTACCAGGACAACAGCGGCGTTGTCGCCTACAACCCGGAACAAGCGAAACGGGAGCTGGACGCCCTGGGCTGGAGGCGAAGCGGCGCGTTCCGGGAGAAGGACGGTCGCCAGCTCGTCATCCGCGATCTGTTCTACGACGCACAAAGCACCCGGCAGTTCGCCCAGATCGCCCAACACACCCTGGCGCAGATCGGCGTCAAACTCGAACTTCAGGCCAAGTCCGGCAGCGGTTTCTTCAGCGACTACGTCAACGTGGGGGCTTTCGACATCGCACAGTTCGGCTGGGTGGGCGACGCGTTTCCGCTGTCATCGCTCACCCAGATCTACGCTTCGGACGGGGAAAGCAACTTCGGCAAGATCGGTAGCCCGCAAATCGACGCCGCGATCGAGCGAACGCTGGCAGAACTCGATCCCGGCAAGGCGAGGGCCTTGGCCAACCAGGTCGACGAGCTGATCTGGGCCGAAGGATTCAGCCTGCCGCTTACCCAGTCGCCCGGCACCGTTGCGGTCCGCAGCACGCTGGCCAACTTCGGCGCGACGGGTCTGGCAGACCTGGACTACACCGCCATCGGGTTCATGCGACGCTGAGCCGGCGGCGACCAGCTCAGCTGCGGATTAAGTCGGCGGCCTTCTCCCCGATCAGCACCGACGGCGCATGCGTATGCCCACGAACCGTGCTGGGCATCACCGACGCGTCGGCGACGCGGAGTCCGTCGACACCGCGGACCCGCAGCTGCGGATCCACCACGCTGGCCTCGTCGCTGCCCATGCGGCAGGTGCCCATCGGGTGGTACAGGGTGTGCGAACAAGTGGCCAGCGCCAACTCGAGAGTGGCCTCGTCCAGCTCGGTGCTGTTGCGCGGTCGCGCGATGGACCCAAGGAGATCTCTGAGCGGGCGGGCCTGCGCGATCCGCGCGCATATCCGCAGGCCCGCCATCATGGCGGCCCGGTCTACGCCACCGAGATCGGACAGGTAACGCGGTTCGATGACAGGCTTGGCATGCGGATCGGCGGACCGCAGCGTGATCTGGCCACGGCTTTGCGGCGCGACCAGAATCGGGCCGAATACCACACCGTGACCAGCCGGTGGAACCAGCGCTTCGTCGTAAAACGGCGCCGGGGCAAAAATCAACTCCAAATCGGGCAGCTTCAGTTCGGGTCGGCTGCGGACAAATCCGTACGCCTCGCCGACGTTGGAGGTGAGCATGCCGCGGCGTCGCAGTAAGTAGCTGATCAACTGGCCGGGCTTCTCGGCGGCAAACAAGCTGTCCTTTTCGACGTCGAAACCCAGCACCGTGACGAGATGATCGAGCAGGTTGCACCCGACCTCGGGCGCGTGGTAAACGGTGTCGATGTCGTGTTCGGCGAGGTGGTCGCGGTCGCCGATGCCGGAGAGCATCAGCAGCTGAGGGCTGTTGACGGCACCAGCGCAGAGCACCACCTCGCGGCGGGCGTAGACGATGCGGGTTTGACCGTCGCTTTGGTATTCCACGCCGACGGCCCGGTCGCCGTCGATGACCACCCGGGTAGCAGTGGCGCCGGTAAGCACACGGAGGTTTTTACGGCGCATCGCGGGCTTCAGATAGGCGTCGGCAGTACTGAATCGAGCACCGCGGCGCTGGGTGACGACGGTCTCGCAAAAGCCTTCCGGTCGAGGGGAATTCGGCCGCGCAGCGGCAAATCCGCACTCACGTGCGGCTGCCAGCCACGCTGCGGTCACCGATCTTGGGCTGCGTTGCCGGGAAATATGCAACGGACCGGTTACTCCGCTGTCGTCACCGCTGACAAAGTGCCAGGCAGCGGTGACGTTCTCGATGCGGCGAAAGTAGCCGAGCACGTCGGCGTACGACCACCGCGGACCGGCTCGCGCGGCCCACTCATCGTAGTCTGATGCGAATCCACGCACCCACATCATTGCGTTCATGGACGACGAGCCACCGAGCACCTTGCCACGAGGCCAATAGATTTCGCGGCCGTCGAGCTCCGGCTGCGGTTCGGTTAGGTAATCCCAGTCGATCTCGCTGCGGAACAGCTTGGAAAACGCCGCTGGGACGCCGATGAATCTGTTCTTGTCACGCGGCCCCGCCTCCAGGGCCACCACCGTCGTGGCCGGATCGGTGCTAAGCCGGCTGGCCACAACCGCCCCGGCTGAGCCGGTACCGACCACGACGTAGTCGCTCTGAGTGTCCATCGCATGTCCCCGTTTCGGGCTCACTGTATGGCGTCCAGATCGATGCGGTGCGCTCCTTTGACACCGCCGTATCGGGTGGGACTGCACGTCAGCACGATCACCTGTCCGTCGGCGCCGATGGTGTCAAAGACCTCCCCCATCTTGGCTAGTCGCTCCGGATCGGTGAACCCCAGCGCGTCGTCGATCAGCACCGGAACGGCGTCCTCCTTGGCGACCAGCGCCGCGCCGGCCAATCGCGCCAGGATGCCAAGCTGTTCTTTGGCCCCGCCCGACAAGCACTCGTAGGGCACGGTTCTGTCGTCCAGGGTGCGGCTGCGGATGCGCAAATCGGTATCGACCTCGACCTCGAAAGAGGGCCCGAACACTGGGCGGCCGAGCCGATGTAGCTCCGCCCGGTATGGCTCGACGTAGCGCAGCCGGGTGGTGTCGCGGTGGCGTGCCATCACCGAGCGGAGCAGCCTGGCGGCCCGGGCCCGGCGCCCGACCCGCGCGTGGTGGCTGGCGGCGTGCTCACGCTCGGTTTCGGCGGCATCAAGCTTGCCCTTGCGGCCCTGGGTGCCGAACACCGAGAGTTCGACGCCGACCTCGTGCAACGCGCGAATGGCCTCGTCGTGACGTTCGCGCAGCAACTCGACGGCGTCGGCGGCCTCGGCCAGCTCGGCGGCTACCGCGTCCGGCGCCGTAGCTGCGAGCTCGTCGGCCAGGTCGATCACTCGCTGCTCGGCCGTCTGCAGTACCCGCAGGTCGGCCTCGGCCTTGGCGGCGAGCTCATCGTCGCCCACGGACGCCCGCTCACAGGCCAACCGAGTCATGGCCGCACCGAGCTCGGCGCTTTCGGCGGCCGCTGCGTTCTGTAGAACCGTTGCCCGCGTGGATGTCTCCGCGAGCCGGCGAGCGGCGCCAGCAGCGATCTGACGGCGGGTCTCGCAGTCCTTCTCCGCGGCGATTCGAGCCGCCTCGACCGCATCCAATTCAGCGCGGGCCGTAGCGGTATCCGTCGAAACCAGATCGAGCTCGGCCGGTTGACCGGCACACAACTGTTCCAGGCGGGAACGCAGTTGGTCGACCTGTTCATCGCCACACAGGCCGGCCAGAGTGGCGGTCAGCTGATCGCGGCGGCTCAGCAGTTCGCGTCGGCACAGATCGGCGGAGCGTGCGGCGGCTAGGTCAGCGACCTCTCCAGCCGCCAGCGCATCAGCCAATTCCTGTTGTGCTGCAGCATATTTGGCTTGAAAGTCGAGTGCGGTCGCGCCCGGGACGATCCGTGCGGTCAGGACGCCGGGAACCTTGACCTCGGTGGGGCCGGTGGCAGTGACCGACCAGCTTTGGCCCGCGGACAGCGACACCCGTTGATCGCCGACGCCGAGCTCGATGTCGACGGCGGCGGTGAACTCCACCGCCGCGGAGATCGACGCCAGCTGTGCACCGCCGCGATCGACGGCTGCCGCAGCACGTTCGATCCGACTCAGTAGCTCCTCGGTCAGCGTGACCGCGGACAGCTCCGCGCAGACCCGGTCGCGATCACCCTCGATGTCGTCGATCCTGGCCAGCCGGGCGGCCAACCGGTCGGCCTCCTCGCAGTCGGCGAGCTGGTCGAGGGTGCGCCGGGCCGACTCGGCGCGAAGGCGGACGGCCGTCAATACCTGGGTTGCCTCCGTGAGCGCGGCATCGCAGGCCTCGGCCTCCGCGCGCGCCGTCGCCTGCTCGTCTGCGGCCTGCCGCGCTTTTGCCTCCGCAGCAACGACGGCCGCAGTGCGCGTGTCGATTTCGGTGAGCAGGCCCAGCCGTCCGGCGTGTGCGGCGGTGGAAGCGCCGCTGGTCGCGGCCGCGGCAGTAGCGATCAGCTTGGCTTCGCGGGCGTCGTCGGTGATTGCGGCGATCTTCTCGGCGGCGACTCGCGCAGCTTCGAGCCGCAGCTGGTGAGCAAGTAGTTGCTGCGACAGCTCAGCCACCTGCTCGGTGAGCTCGGTGTGGCGACGAACCCCGTCGTCGACCTCGGCTACCGCCGCCGCGCAGTCGGCCACCGCGGCCTCGGCGGCCGCCAGCCTAGAGACCGCCGCGGACCATTCTCCGGTGGGGCGCCCGGTCGGGGTGAAGTAGCGCGCATACTCGGCCTCGATCCGCTCGATGAGCAGCGACTCGGTGCCCGACAGCGCGGCGTCATCACCGGCGGCGAGATCGAGCGCACGCGAGAGCGCGTCGCAGCCAGACAGATCCACCGCGGCCGTCGAGGCGGCCTGCAGCACCCGCTGGGCATGCCACAGTTCGGTGTCGACCGTTTCGGCCAACATCGTCCGGACCCGCTCGTGCGCTTCGTCGCCGGTCAGCTGCTCGCGGCGCGGTGCCAGCACGGTCAACTCCGTCTCGCACCGCTTGTGGAAACGCTTGCGGTAGACGAAACGATAAGGGCCGCTGCTGATTTCGGCAATGACCTCGGAGCCGACATCAGCGTTGGTCGGCTTGACCTGCTTGACTTCCTTCTTCGTCGAGCGGTCCTTGTACTCGAGCAGCAGGTCCAGCGCCTCGACCATGGAGGACTTGCCGATCTCGTTGGCGCCGCACACCACCACCACTCCATGATCGGGGAATTCGACGTCACGGTGTGCGATGCCGCGGTAATTGGTCAGGGCCAGCCGGTGCAGCTTCACGCCGCTCCCCGGTCAGCGAGCCGCAGCAACAGTGCCAGCGCCGCCTGGGCATCGACGGCGGACTCGTCGTCACCCCCGCGCGCGGTCGCGACTAGCTCGTCGACGGCCGCGGCGGCGAACCCCCCGATGCCGAGGTCGGTGAACTCGGCGTCGACGGGTATCACCGCTAGGTCGGTGTGACGTTCCCACAGACCCAGCCAGGCGAACAACCGCGCGTACTTGTCCAGACAGGTATCCAATGCGGCGCGGTCAGTGACCGTCAGCGAACCGGTCAGGGCCAGCCGCACCACGGTGCGGTCCTTGTCCGTCATCAGATCCAGGTTCAGGTCCAGGTCGGCGATGTCCCGGCTGGTGTCGACCTGGTGGTGCAACGTAACGAACCGCCAGCGGCCGATGCGACGGGCGTCGACGGTGACGGGATGTCGCGGGTCGCTTTCGTCGATGTCGACCACTAGGACGTGACCGGGGTCCGGTTCGACGTCGTCGAAGTTGGTGACTTCCGGTGCACCGGAGTACCAGACCCGCCCGCTGCTGCCGACCTGGGTAAGCGAATGTTTGTCACCTAGGGCCACATAATGAATCGCCTGTCGAGTCAGCGCGTCGTCGAGTGCGGCGAGCCTGATCAGCGACGGTTTGTCGTGGTCGGGGTCCAGCGCGTCGACACCCCCATGGGCGACGAGCAGCCGAATAGCGGCGTCTGTGGGCAGGCCGGCCAGCACCTCGGCAACCGGGTCGGTGGTGGGCGCCTTGGACCGCCACGGCGCCGCGACGATCTGGACTCCCGGCCGGACCTCGTGGACGCCAGCTCGGTCGAGCACCACAACGTTGTCCGGCCGTTCGGCTCGAAACAGCGTGCTGGTGTACACCGACGAAGCGTCCAGCGGGTCATGGTTACCCGGCAGCAGATAGACCGGAAGGCCGATCACGCGCATGGCTTCCAAGGATTGACCGACTATCTGTGGCGCGAGCTGATTGTGTTCGAAGACGTCACCGGCGACTACGACGAATTCGGCGCCCACATCGGCGGCCAGCGCTTTTAGTCCAGCGACTGCGTCACGGCGGGCAGCAGAATATCGCGGCTGGGCGTCACCGGCGAGAAAGTGACGCGTCATGCCGAGCTGCCAGTCGGCAGTGTGCAGGAATCGCATCCCATCCCTCCTGAGTGCGTGGCTGTCAACGCAAAGCGAGTGTAGGTCTGCACACCGACAAGGCGCGGGACCTCGCCCGGCAGGTCCCGGGCGCGGACTCACCGGCGGGGCAGCATGCCGCCCGTGCTTGCCCGGGCGATGCCAGCCCTATCCTTTGGGCACAGAATGCTCGCCCTACCTATCAGCGCCCTATGGCTGACGCCTCGGCTCGAGCTAGGCGATCGCAACGAAGTCTGTCCCATGCCAGCGGAGCGCGGCGGGGACCAGGACGACGACCAACCGTAGCGATCCCGGGCACGTCACTGAACTAACGTCAGCCCAGTGAATGAGCAATACCGCAACCTGGTGCTGATGCGACACGCGAAGTCTGCGTACCCGGACGGGATCGCCGACCATGACCGGCCGCTAGCGCCGCGGGGTATCCGGGAGGCCGGGCTGGCCGGTGGCTGGCTGCGCGCCAACCTGCCGGCCGTCGATGCCGTGCTGTGCTCCACGGCTACGCGCGCCCGGCAGACCTTGGCGCACACCGGCATCGACGCACCCGCTCGCTACGCCGAGCGGCTCTACGGCGCGGCACCCGGAACAGTGATCGAGGAGATCAACCGGGTTGGCGACAACGTCACCACACTGCTTGTGGTCGGGCACGAGCCAACGACGTCGGCCCTTGCCATCGTCCTGGCCAGCATCAGCGGCACCGACGCCGCTGTCGCGGAACGCATCTCGGAGAAGTTCCCGACGTCGGGGATCGCCGTGCTACGCGTCGCCGGACACTGGGCAGACGTCGAACCGGGGTGTGCCGCGCTGGTCGGCTTTCACGTGCCACGGTAGAGGTGCTCTTGCTCCGCAAACCGTCAGCCGCGTACTTCCTTTTGAAGGCAGCCGAACCCGCGAGCGCGCGTGTCTGTACCCCGACACGCCGTTAGTGCCGTACAACTGCGCGCGCTCACGCCCACGCTCCCGCCTCGCCCAGCGCTAGGCGTTGGTTGCCAGCGTCAGCTCCATCAGCTTGATCGCCTGCCCGCAGGCGTCGATACCAGGAGCCTGGGGATTGACCCACCAGCCGACCACTCCCGCCGCGTCGCTGGCGACGCCGCAGGCGCCGTTGGGATCGCCCGTCCGCATCACAATCGAGTCCACGCCCTGGATCGCGCGGGTCTCGACCTGGTACTTCAGGCCCTCGGCGACCTTGCGCTCATTGCTCAGACTGCCCTGCTCGAACCAGAACCGGGTGATATCGATCAGACCGGCCGGGTTGGCCGCCTGCCACCGGCAGATCGCGCCGACGAACGTGCTCTGGATGTCGAGCGGATCGGCACCGACGGTCTTGGCCAGGATGTCGGTGGTCAGGACCTCACATTCCTTGAGCAGGTTGGGGTAGCGCTCCTGGGAGTTATTGTTGCGCGGGACACCGGCCCCACCCGCCTTGACGGCGGTACCCGAAATCGACTTCGTGCAGCCGGTCAAGACAAGCAGTGCGGTGATCAAGGCGGCCGCACCGACCAGGACACGTCTCATTTCGAATTCGCAATCGATTGGCGGGTCAGTTCTTTGGCGATGTCGCACGGCAGCGGGAACGGCTTCTGGCTGAAACTCACCGACCATTCGATGAAGTCGTCGGAGAACTGGATTCCGACTTCACACAGTGAGTCACCCAAACTGGGCTCGTTACCGATGGCGATGAAACCGCTGTGGCCGTCGATGTTGATGTCCTCGACACTCGCGCGCGACAACTCCTCGGTCTTGCGTTCCCGCCCGATCGGGCTGCCGCGGTACCAGGAGAAGGAGAAGTGCGGGCCCAAGATACCGCCGCCCGCCAGCCATTGGCAGCCCACCGAATTCTTGGCGGTGTTGACCAGCCCGGTCACCCTTGTCAGCTCGGTCACCGTCTGATCGCTGACGCCGCCACATTGCGGGAAGAAGGGTCCGTGCCGGCCCTCAGCGTTTGCCGGTGTCGACGGGATCGTCGCTCCCGGTTTGTTGTCGCCGGAATCGGAGCACCCCGCGACCGCCGGGAACAAAGCCACCAACGCCGACACCGCCAGAGTCAACCTCCGCACCTTACGCCGCACCGCTACCTCTCCCACTGCCGATCACAGCATGCACTGTAGCCGCAGGCCCGCGGGTCAACCACGACACGCCAGTTAACCAGGCATTTCGGCCTAAGACTCATGCCTGGCGCGGGTAGGCAGCATGCGCAGTGTGCGACAGTTACCCAATGCTCCTGGCCCTGCTGCGCCAGCACATCCGACCGTACCGCCGGCTGGTCGCGATGCTGATGATGCTGCAGCTGGTCAGCACCCTGGCTTCGCTATACCTCCCGACGGTCAACGCCGCAATCGTCGACGACGGCGTCGCCAAGGGCGACACCGCCACCATCGTACGGCTGGGTGCGGTGATGCTTGGGGTGACCGGATTGCAGGTGCTGTGCGCGATCGGGGCGGTCTATCTGGGCTCCCGGACCGGGGCGGGTTTCGGCCGTGACCTGCGCTCGGCAATGTTCGAACACATCATCACCTTCTCGGAACGCGAGACCGCCCGATTCGGCGCTCCGACGTTGTTGACCCGCAGCACCAACGACGTCCGGCAGATCCTGTTCCTGGTCCAGATGACCGCCACCGTGCTGGTCACCGCACCGATCATGTGCGTCGGCGGAATCATCATGGCCATCCACCAGGAGGCCGCGCTGACATGGCTGCTGCTGGTCAGCGTTCCGATTCTGGCCGTAGCAAACTACTGGATCATCTCCCACATGCTGCCGCTCTTCCGCCGCATGCAGAGCCTGATCGACGGCATCAACCGGGTGATGCGCGATCAGCTGTCCGGGGTGCGAGTGGTCCGCGCCTTCACCCGCGAAGGCTATGAACGCGACAAGTTCGCGCAGGCCAATACGGCGCTGTCGAATGCCGCACTGAGCGCCGGCAACTGGCAAGCACTGATGCTGCCGGTGACCACGCTGACCATCAACGCATCCAGCGTCGCACTGATCTGGTTCGGTGGGCTACGCATCGACAGCGGCCAGATGCAGGTCGGCTCCCTGATCGCCTTCCTGTCCTACTTCGCCCAGATCCTGATGGCGGTGTTGATGGCGACCATGACGCTGGCCGTGCTGCCACGAGCGTCGGTCTGCGCCGAACGCATCACCGAGGTGCTTTCCACGCCCGCCGCACTCGGTAACCCCGACAATCCCAAGTTCCCGACGGACGGGGTCACGGGCGTAGTGCGCTTGGCTGGCGCAACCTTTACCTATCCTGGCGCCGACTGCCCGGTGCTGCAGGACATTTCGTTGACTGCGCGGCCCGGTACCACCACCGCGATCGTCGGCAGTACCGGTTCGGGCAAGTCGACACTGGTGTCGTTGATCTGCCGGCTCTACGACGTCACCGCTGGCGCGGTCTTGGTTGACGGTATCGACGTCCGCGAGTACCACACCGAGCGGCTCTGGTCAGCGATCGGGCTGGTGCCCCAGCGCAGCTACCTCTTCTCCGGAACCGTCGCGGACAACCTGCGCTACGGCGGGGGCCCAGACCAGGTAGTCACCGAGCAGGAGATGTGGGAGGCGCTGCGGGTCGCCGCGGCCGACGGCTTTGTACAAACAGACGGGCTGCAGACGCGTGTCGCCCAAGGTGGTGTCAACTTCTCCGGCGGGCAGCGCCAACGGCTGGCGATAGCCCGAGCGGTCATCCGACGTCCGGCCATCTATGTGTTCGACGACGCGTTCTCCGCACTTGACGTGCACACCGACGCCAAAGTCCACGCATCGCTGCGACAGGTATCTGGTGATGCAACCATCATTGTTGTTACACAACGGATTTCGAATGCCGCTCAGGCCGACCAGGTCATCGTTGTCGATAACGGTAAGATCGTCGGCACGGGCACCCACGAAACGCTGCTGGCCGATTGCCCCACCTATGCCGAATTCGCCGCCTCACAATCGCTGAGCGCCACGGTCGGGGGTGTAGGGTGACCGCGCCACCGGGCGCACGCCCCCGTGCCGCAAGCCCGCCCCCGAACATGCGGTCCCGCGACTTCTGGGGATCGGCAGCCCGACTGGTGAAACGGCTGGCGCCACAACGCCGGCTGAGCATCGCGGTGATCACACTGGGAATCGCCGGCACGACGATCGGCGTCATCGTTCCACGGATCCTCGGCCATGCCACCGATTTGCTGTTCAACGGCGTGATCGGGCGAGGGCTACCGGGGGGAATCACCAAGGCACAGGCCGTCGCTTCGGCTCGGGCCCGTGGTGACAACACCTTCGCCGACCTGCTGTCCGGGATGAACGTGGTGCCGGGCCAAGGTGTGGACTTCGCCGCGGTGGAGCGAACACTGGCGCTGGCGTTGGCGCTGTATCTGGCTGCAGCGCTGATGATTTGGGCACAAGCCCGGCTGCTCAACCTCACCGTGCAGAAAACGATGGTCAGGTTGCGGACCGATGTCGAAGACAAGGTGCACCGGCTGCCGCTGTCCTACTTCGACGGACAACAGCGCGGTGAGCTGCTGAGCCGGGTCACCAATGACATCGACAACCTCCAGTCGTCGCTGTCAATGACGATCAGCCAGCTGGTGACGTCGATTCTGACCATGGTGGCGGTGCTGGCCATGATGGTGTCGATCTCGGGCCTGCTGGCGCTGATCACACTGCTGACGGTGCCGCTGTCGCTGCTGGTGACACGCGCGATCACCCGGCGGTCACAGCCCCTATTCGTAGCTCACTGGACCAGCACCGGGCGCCTCAACGCCCATCTCGAAGAGACCTACAGCGGGTTCACGGTAGTCAAGACGTTCGGCCACCAAGCGGCCGCACGAGAACGGTTCCACGAGTTGAATGACGACGTCTACCAGGCCGGTTTCGGCGCCCAGTTCCTCTCTGGTCTCGTGCAGCCGGCGACGGCGTTCATCGGCAACCTCGGCTACGTCGCGGTCGCGGTGGCCGGTGGCCTGCAGGTAGCCACCGGGCAGATCACGCTCGGCAGCATCCAGGCGTTCATCCAGTACATCCGCCAGTTCAACATGCCGCTGAGCCAGCTGGCCGGGATGTACAACGCCCTGCAGTCCGGGGTGGCCAGCGCGGAGCGGGTGTTCGACGTGCTCGACGAGCCCGAGGAGTCGCCGGAGCCTGAGCCGGAGCTGCCGAACCTAACCGGACGGGTCGAGTTTGAGCACGTGAACTTTGCTTACCTCCCGGGCACGCCGGTGATCCGCGACCTGTCGCTGGTGGCCGAACCGGGTAGCACGGTGGCGATCGTCGGACCGACGGGAGCCGGCAAGACCACGCTGGTGAACCTGCTAATGCGGTTCTACGAGATCGGTTCCGGACGAATCCTGATCGACGGGGTGGATATCGCCTCGGTAAGCCGGCAGTCGCTGCGATCGCGAATCGGCATGGTGTTGCAAGACACCTGGCTCTACGACGGGACCATCGCGGAGAACATCGCCTACGGACGGCCGGAGGCCACCACAGACGAGATAGTAGAAGCCGCCAGGGCGGCCCATGTCGACCGGTTTGTGAACACACTGCCTGCTGGCTACCAGACACGGGTCAGCGGCGACGGCGGCAGCATCAGCGTCGGCGAGAAGCAACTCATTACCATCGCCCGCGCCTTTCTTGCCCGCCCGCAGCTGTTGATCCTGGACGAGGCGACCAGCTCGGTCGATACCCGCACCGAGCTGCTCATCCAGCGAGCGATGCGCGAGCTTCGCCGGGATCGTACGAGTTTCATTATCGCCCACCGACTTTCGACGATTCGCGATGCCGACCACATCCTGGTGGTCCAGACCGGCCAGATCGTCGAACGCGGCAACCACGCCGAGCTGTTGGCCCGGCGCGGGGTCTATTACCAGATGACGCGGGCCTAGCCCGACGCGGGCCCACGAGGTTACCAAGAAGTTGTTGAGAATCCGCCAAGGCGCCCCCCGCAAGCTGAGGTCATCCAGGGAAATCCCGACCGCGAAGGATCTTGACCATGTTATCGCCGTTATCGCCTCGCATTATCGCAGCGTTCACCACTGCAGTCGGCGCCGCCGCCATCGGACTTGCCGTCGCCACCGCCGGCACCGCCGGCGCCAACACCAAAGACGAAGCCTTCATTGCTCAGATGGAGTCCATTGGCGTCACCTTCTCCTCACCGCAGGTGGCCACCCAGCAAGCCCAGCTGGTCTGCAAGAAGCTGGCCAGCGGCGAAACCGGCACCGAGATCGCCGAGGAGGTCCTCAGCCAAACCAACCTGACCACTAAGCAGGCAGCCTACTTCGTCGTCGACGCAACCAAGGCCTACTGCCCGCAATACGCCAGCCAGCTCACCTAGCCGCTGCCCACCCGATGCGGGGATCCCGTCAACCGGGATCCCCGCATTCGCTTTGCCGCCGGACAACGAAAGCGTTTGAAACGCCATTCAATTCGGCCGATTCGACTCGCGGTGCCGTGCGGCGCTCACTCGGACTCGGTGTCGGCTGTTGACTCTGCCGCAACGGGATTGCTATGCAGTACGAAGCTGTGGGCCAACATGAGGAGATTTCGATGAAGCATCCACCTTGTTCCGTTGTTGCCGCCGCCACCGCCATACTCGCCGTCGTCCTGGCGATCGGCGGCTGCTCAACCGAAGGGGACGCCGGCAAAGCGTCTGACACCGCGGCCACGGCATCCAACGGCGATGCGGCCATGCTACTCAAGCAGGCCACCGATGCGATGCGCAAGGTCACCGGAATGCACGTCAGACTTGCGGTGACAGGCGACGTGCCAAACCTGCGGGTGACCAAGCTCGAAGGCGATATCTCCAACACACCGCAGACGGTTGCCACCGGTAGCGCGACATTGCTCGTCGGCAACAAGAGCGAAGACGCGAAGTTCGTCTATGTTGACGGTCACCTGTACTCCGACCTAGGCCAGCCCGGCACCTACACCGATTTCGGCAACGGCGCCTCGATCTACAACGTGTCGGTGCTCCTCGACCCCAACAAGGGCCTGGCCAACCTGTTGGCTAACCTCAAGGACGCGTCGGTTGCCGGCAGCCAGCAGGCGGACGGTGTCGCGACCACCAAGATCACCGGGAACTCGTCTGCTGACGACATCGCGACGCTGGCCGGCTCACGTCTGACCTCCGAAGACGTCAAAACGGTGCCCACCACCGTCTGGATCGCTTCGGATGGATCCTCGCACTTGGTCCAGATCCAGATCGCTCCCACCAAAGACACGTCGGTGACGTTGACGATGTCCGACTGGGGTAAGCAGGTCACCGCCACCAAACCGGTCTAGCCATCGTCCTAATTGCTTGTTGAAACCGCCGCACCGCCGGCATTCGGAAAGGACTCACCAATGACGACGATGATTACTCTTCGGCGACGGTTCGCGGTGGCCGTCGCCGGCGTCGCCACTGCCGCCGCGACGACCGTCACCCTGGCTCCCGCACCAGCAAATGCCGCCGATGTCTATGGCGCAATTGCCTACTCCGGCAACGGCTCGTGGGGCCGATCGTGGGACTACCCAACCCGGGCGGCTGCCGAAGCCACCGCCGTCAAGTCGTGTGGCTACTCCGACTGCAAGGTGCTCACCAGTTTCACCGCCTGCGGCGCCGTCGCCGCCAACGATAGGGCATACCAGGGAGGAGTTGGACCCACCTTGGCCGCCGCCATGAAGGACGCCCTGACCAAGCTCGGCGGCGGCTACATCGACACCTGGGCCTGCAACTAATCCCGCACGCCCGCTTAGGCAGCCGACCGATCGTCGGTACCGCCGTGCATCCCGGTAGCAACGCTGTCGACTGCGCCCGCGCAGATCGGCCTGCCCGCGACCGGTGAACCTCGGCTGACCACTGCAGATCACTCCAAGAATTCCTAGAGATAACAAAAAGGTCACCATCGGAACCTTTTCTCAACATCCACTCCGCATAGCGGAACGAGAAAAGGACCGACGATGACGACCAGCAAAATCGCCACCGCCTTCAAGACCGCCACCTTCGCGCTGGCCGCCGGTGCCGTTGCACTGGGATTGGCCAGCCCCGCCGACGCAGCGGCGGGCACCATGTATGGCGACCCGGCAGCCGCCGCCAAGTACTGGCGCCAGCAGACATACGACGACTGCGTCCTGATGTCGGCCGCGGACGTGATCGGTCAAGTGACCGGCAGGGAGCCTTCCGAGCGCGCCATCATCAAAGTGGCCCAGTCGACACCCAGCGTCGTGCACCCCGGGTCCATCTACACAAAGCCGGCCGACGCCGAGCACCCGAACTCGGGAATGGGTACCAGCGTGGCCGACATACCGACGCTGCTGGCGCATTACGGCGTCGACGCCGTTATCACCGACGAGGACCACGCCACAGCCACCGGAGTCGCCACCGGCATGGCCGCCCTCGAGCAGTATCTGGGCAGCGGGCACGCCGTGATCGTCAGCATCAACGCCGAGATGATCTGGGGCCAGCCCGTCGAGGAAACCGACAGTGCCGGCAACCCGCGGTCTGACCACGCCGTGGTGGTGACCGGTGTCGATACCGAAAACGGCATTGTTCACCTCAACGACAGCGGTACCCCCACGGGCCGCGACGAGCAGATCCCGATGGAAACCTTCGTCGAGGCGTGGGCCACCAGCCACGACTTCATGGCCGTCACCACCTGAACCGCGCTCGAATGTCGATCACCACAGCGGGCAGCCACTCGTTGCAAGAACACCGGGTCGGCTGCCCGCCGATCGCATGTTTGGATGAGCACCAACAGGATTCCCGTGGGACATTCACGATCATCTTTACAGGGCCAGCATTTCACCCGCATGGAAACAGCCGATGCCGCTGTCAAGGGCCACCGACCCGGTACATCGCACGGCGTGCCGAGATCCTGGGTTCTTACCGCATCGGCGAAACGTGGTATCACAATGACCGGTAGCGACACCCTATTGGCACCTTGGCACCGCAAGCCACGGAGGACCCGCAATGGCTGGTAGCGCGACAGTGGAGAAGCGGCTCGACTTCGGCCTGCTTGGACCATTGCAGATGACTATCGACGGCACCCCGGTGCCATCGGGCACCCCCAAGCAACGGGCTGTGCTAGCCATGTTGGTCATCAACCGCAACAGGCCCGTAGGAGTCGACGCCCTAATCACCGCCCTCTGGGAGGAGTGGCCACCCTCGGGCGCACGCGCGAGTATCCACTCCTACGTGTCTAATCTGCGTAAGCTCCTCGGTGGCGCCGGGATCGACCCACGGGTGGTGTTGGCCGCAGCGCCGCCGGGTTATCGGCTCAGCATCCCCGACAACACTTGCGATCTGGGGCGGTTTGTTGCCGAAAAAACCGCGGGCGTGCACGCGGCCGCCGCCGGCCGGTTCGAACAAGCCAGCCGCCACCTGTCGGCCGCATTGAGAGAATGGCGTGGGCCGGTGCTCGATGACCTGCGCGACTTCCAGTTCGTCGAACCCTTTGCCACGGCGCTGGTAGAAGACAAGGTTCTTGCCCATACCGCCAAGGCGGAGGCCGAAATCGCGTGTGGGCGGGCCAGCGCAGTGATCGCCGAGCTCGAGGCTCTGACATTCGAACACCCCTACCGGGAGCCGCTGTGGACACAGCTGATCACCGCCTACTACCTCTCCGACCGGCAATCCGATGCGCTGGGCGCCTATCGCCGGGTGAAGACAACACTGGCCGACGACCTCGGCATCGACCCCGGTCCGACGTTGCGCGCTCTCAACGAGCGGATTCTGCGTCAGCAACCGCTGGATGCCAAGAAGTCCGCCAAAACCACCGCTGCCGGCACCGTCACGGTGCTCGATCAGCGCACCATGGCGTCGGGCCAGCAGGCGGTGGCCTACCTGCACGACATCGCCTCGGGTCGCGGCTACCCACTGCAAGCCGCGGCGACCCGGATCGGGCGTCTGCATGACAACGACATCGTCCTAGACAGCGCCAACGTCAGCCGCCACCACGCCGTCATCGTCGACACGGGCACCAACTACGTCATCAACGACCTCCGATCGTCCAACGGCGTGCATGTGCAGCACGAGCGAATCCGCTCCGCGGTCACGCTGAACGACGGCGACCACATTCGCATCTGTGACCATGAATTCACGTTCCAGATCAGCGCGGGGACGCATGGCGGCACGTAGATCCGTGGACACAAGCCCTTAACACCGATGTCCACGGATATGACTGCTACACAAAGCTTTTCGTGGCAACGTCGCGCGCTGGCCGCCGGCGCTGGGCTGCGGTAACCAATTACCACAACACTTTTCGGTAGCCGAACAGCGGCGCGTACCAGCGAATGGCACAGCCACCGCAGTCGCCGACATCCCGCGAAGATGTGGCAGATTTTCGTGCGGTCGAGCCGGCGAAGGCCTAGCGTCATTGTTGCCTGGCAAGGTTGCTGGGCCCGGCGATCGCAGCCGACGTGATACCTGACCGTTGTTGATAGTGTCGGCGGCAGCGGGTTGGTTGGGAGGATCAGCGATGAGCGACGCACAGGACTCGCGGGTGGGCTCGATGTTTGGGCCCTACCACCTCAAACGGCTGTTGGGCCGGGGCGGGATGGGCGAGGTCTACGAGGCCGAGCACACCGTCAAGGAGTGGACCGTCGCCGTCAAGCTGATGACCGCGGAATTCAGCAAGGACCCGGTGTTTCGCGAGCGGATGAAACGCGAAGCCCGCATCGCCGGCCGGTTGCAGGAACCTCACGTGGTGCCCATCCACGACTACGGCGAAGTCGACGGCCAAATGTTTTTGGAGATGCGCCTGGTGGAGGGCACCGACCTTGACAGCGTGCTCAAACGCTTCGGCCCGCTGACCCCACCGCGCGCGGTGGCCATCATCACCCAGATCGCCTCGGCGCTCGATGCCGCACACGCCGACGGGGTGATGCACCGCGACGTCAAACCGCAAAACATTCTGATCACCCGCGACGACTTTGCCTATCTGGTCGACTTCGGGATCGCCAGTGCGACCACCGACGAGAAACTGACCCAGTTAGGCACCGCGGTGGGCACCTGGAAATACATGGCCCCCGAACGGTTCTCCAACGACGAGGTAACCTACCGCGCCGACATCTACGCGCTGGCCTGCGTGCTGCACGAATGCTTGACCGGGGCCCCGCCGTATCGCGCCGACAGCGCCGGCACACTGGTCAGCTCCCACCTGATGGGACCCATCCCCCAGCCCAGCGCCATCCGCCCGGGCATCCCCAAAGCCTTTGACGCGGTGGTCGCCCGCGGCATGGCCAAAAAGCCCGAAGACCGCTACGCCAGCGCCGGCGACCTGGCCCTGGCCGCCCACGAAGCGCTCAGCGACCCCGACCAAGACCACGCCGCCGACATCCTGCGCCGCAGCCAAGAATCCACCCTGCCCGCGCCGCCTAAGCCCGTCCCGCCTCCGACCATGCCGGCCACCGCCATGGCTCCTCGGCAGCCACCCGCACCCCCCGTCACCCCGCCGGGTGTCCAGCCGGCACCAAAGCCGTCCTACACGCCCCCGGCCCAGCCGGGGCCTGCCGGACAGCGGCCTGGCCCCACCGGCCAGCCGTCCTGGGCGCCCAATAGCGGCCCGATGCCGGCCAGCGGACCCACTCCCACCCCGCAGTACTACCAGGGCGGCGGCTGGGGCGCACCGCCGTCCGGCGGCCCCAGCCCCTGGGCCCAGACCCCGCGCAAAACCAACCCGTGGCCCTTAGTGGCCGGCGCCGCCGCCGTCGTGCTCGTCCTCGTGTTGGGCGCCATCGGCATCTGGATCGCCATCCGGCCCAAGCCGGTACAGCCGCCTCAGCCGGTTGCGGAGGAGCGCCTTAGCGCCCTACTGCTGAACTCCTCAGAAGTCAACGCCGTGATGGGCTCGTCGTCCATGCAGCCGGGCAAACCGATCACATCGATGGACTCTTCGCCGGTGACGGTGTCCCTGCCGGACTGCCAGGGCGCGCTGTATACCAGCCAGGATCCGGTGTATGCCGGCACCGGCTACACCGCCATCAACGGCTTGATTTCATCCGAGCCGGGCGACAACTACGAACATTGGGTGAACCAAGCCGTCGTCGCCTTTCCGACCGCCGACAAAGCCCGCGCGTTCGTGCAGACTTCGGCCGACAAATGGAAGAACTGCGCAGGCAAGACGGTCACCGTCACGAATAAGGCCAAGACCTACCGGTGGACGTTTGCCGACGTCAAAGGCAGCCCGCCGACGATCACGGTGATAGACACCCAAGAAGGCGCTGAGGGCTGGGAATGCCAACGCGCGATGAGCGTGGCCAACAATGTGGTCGTCGACGTCAACGCATGCGGGTACCAGATCACCAATCAAGCAGGCCAGATCGCCGCCAAGATCGTTGACAAAGTCAACAAGGAATGACGCATTCGGCGGTGGCCGTTTAGGCCGGAAGATCCGGGCCTTGCGCGCGCAGATCGTCCACCGCCGACATGGCGGTGCGCAGCTTGGCCAGCCACTCCTCGGTGTGCTCGCCGACCAGCTTGACCGACCACGCGAGGGCATCCGAGCGGGAACGAGCCACGCCAGCGTCGACCAAGGTGTCCAGCACCTGCCGTTCCGGCTGCTTTAACCGCGTCATCACCGGTACTGCGATGTGCGTGAACAAGATTCGCTCACCACCGACCTCGACGCCCCAGGACACCTTGCGTCCGTAGCGATTCTGGGCTTCATCGGCGATAGTCATTCGCTCCGGTCGGGTTTCGTCGCGGAATCGCGACACGCGGCCCGAGGCTCGGGCCGCACTTTCTTCCTCGGGGCTCTCGAGTCCAGGCAGCTTGCCAATCACCGTAATTTCTTCACGGTCGACGATGACGGTGGGGTCGCCGTCGAACCAGTCCTCGGGCAGGCGGCCAGCGAACCATTCCGCCGCCCCACTGGCATCTGGTTGCTGAGCTTGCTGCCAGCCGCCGGGGCGACCGTAGCGCCGCCCGTGCATGTGATGGTGCCTCATAATTACATGATTACATACTTTCATCTTTAATGACATCGCGTTCACCGGCAGCGAAACGTGACACCGGTTCCTGGCCGGCGCGAAAACAGCGTCCGGCCTGGCGAGAACCATTGTGATCAGCCATTCGACGTTGTATTTTTGGTATCGAAGCAGGCCCGGTTAGTGACCAATCGAAAGTGCCGGAAGACGGGGTGAAGGCCGGCCGCGCAAGACCCGCAGAAGGCGGTGTCAGACGCCCCCCGAGAGTCACGCCGGGTCTGCCCATGTGTACCGGTGTGCCTGCCTACGGTGACGAGCCGGCCAAATCGTCGTCTTGGGCCGCGCCGCCGGAGCCGGTGCGAGTGGCCCCTCGCCGGACTCGAAAAAGCCTGACGTCACCCCGGATTCCCCTGAGGCGACGGGGGCCGGCGAAGGACCACTGAAATCCGTCGGCTTCGGGGGCATCACCAAGGGCCTCCCGCACCGAATCCGCGACCAGCACGGCACCCGGGCGCGCCACCCCGGTCACCCGGCTTGCCACGTTGACCGGGCTGCCGAACCAGTCGCCGGCCCGGCTAACCGCCATCCCGGAGGCGACGCCGGCTCGCAGCCGGGGAAAGTTGTTGTCGGTGTCGACGACCTCGACCAGCTTCAGCACGGTGTCCAGCAATGGCGCCGGATCAGGACAGACCAACATGACCGCGTCGCCGATCGTCTTAATGAACCACACCGGCGGAGCGGTCAGGTCACGCGCGAGGCCGGCCAGCCGCCCGGCGAGGTGCCCTAGCTCTTCGGCCGACACCACTTCGCCTAGCTGGGTGAAACCGACCAGGTCGGCGAAGGCAACGGTGACCTGTCGCGCTCCCGGTAGCGGCTTGCCGGCCGCACGCTCTCCGGCGTTGACGGCCTCCGTCTCCATCATGTGCCGCAGCTGCATGAACAGCATGTCCTGGATCATCGGCCCCAGCAGCGGCACGATCTGGCTCACCAGCGCCTGCGACCCCTTCGCGATGTCCAACTCGGTAGCCCCCGGCCGCATAATGGCCTCCAGCGCGGTGTAGCGCATGGCCTCGGCGGCGTGTGACAAGCCCTCGGCGAGCACACGCACGACCAGCACGACTTGGTCGGGATTCAGCCCCAGCTCAACGAACCGCTGTGCGCGTGCGGCCGCCTCACCGTCGGCACGCATGTGCACCACCGCGTCAGGATCATCCACTCTGGCCAGACCGACAGCGCGCTGCACCCGCTGCAGCAGCTCGAGGTCAACGCCATAGTTCTCGCTAATCTCCCTTGCGGATACGTAGGTGCCGTCGTCGCCGACGAGGTGGCGGGTGGCCAGCAGCAACGGCGGGTTGGTCGCCCGAATCTCGTCGGGGGTGATGCCCTGCTCGAGCAACCACTCGACAAGCTTCGCACGCTCGGCGCGCGCGGTACCGCCCAGGTCGCCCAACAGATCGTCGATGTTCGCGTCGTCCGCCTCGCGCACGTGGTCTGTCACCAGTCAACGTTAACGCCGCCGCACATGTCCTGCGGCCGGGCAAAAACGTGAAAAACGAGCGGGCGACTGCAATGTCATGACACCGACGGCCGCCGATGGGCCCAGGGTCTGGCAGATTCGATCTGTGCGGCCAGTGCCAGCAGCGTCGCCTCGTCATACGGCCGGCCGACGAGTTGAACCGACATGGGCAGGCCGTCGCCGTCGAAGTCCCACGGCACCACGGCCGCGGGCTGGCCGGTCAGATTCCAGACTTGAAAGTACGGAACCCGCTGCACCACCAGCAGCAACGTCGAAACTGCACCCCGGCGTTGGTAGGCGCCGATGCGGGACGGGCCGGTCGCGGCGCCTGGCGTCACAACTACGTCGACATCGTCGAAGATCGACTGGATCCGGCTGCTCAGCACCACCTCGGCGGCCCGCAGGGCCGCCATCCGCCGGTCGGAGAAGAACGACCCTAGACGCGCTATGGCTCGGGTACGTGCTTCGAGGCGGTCCGGGTGCGCCTGCGCGTCCGCGTCGTCGCTGATACCGCGGAAAAAGCGGGGCAGGTAGTTGGCATAGGTCGAAGCCGGATAGTCGGGATCGCGGACGACGACGTCGTGGCCCAGATCACGTAGCAACGCACCTGCCTGGTGGACGGCTGCCAGTTCTTGCTTGCCGCACCTAACGGGCAGCGGGGTTGGAACCCTGGTGCTCAAGGCAATTCGCAGCCGGCCGGGTTGGCGTGCGGCCGCGGCCACAAACTCGCCTTCGGGACCAGGCACCGTTGTGGTCGCGTCCAGTAGCAACGCCGCGTCCATTACCGACCGCGCGATCGGGCCATTGACGCTCAGCCCCTGCCAGGCCCCGTCGTGCGGCTCCAAGGAAATCCGATCGCGCTGTGGTTTCAGCCCAAACAGACCGCACCAGGTACACGGGATACGAATCGATCCGCCACCATCGGATCCCAGTGCCACTGGCGCCAGCCCGGCCGCTACCGCCGCAGCGCTGCCGCCGCTGCTGCCGCCAGGGGTTCGATTGAGGCACCACGGATTCCGGGTGGCCCCGAAGGCCAGCGACTCGGTGAAGGGCATGATCATCAACTCAGGCACGTTGGTTTTGCCGATGATGACAGCGCCTGCCGCGCGCAGCCGGCGAACCACCTCTGCGTCGGACGTCGCGGCCGGACCGTGCCCGGCGCTGCCGTATGTCGTCACCTCCCCGGCGATGTCGACATCATCTTTGATGGCGATCGGCACGCCCAGGAGCGGCAGCCGCTCACCGGCGTCGAGGCGTTGCTGGGCGGCCTCGGCCTCCGCACGCGCCCGGTCGAACTGCACCACCCGGTAGGCGCGCAGGTGGCTGTCCAGACGCTCAATTCGTTGCAGGTAGACCTCGAGCAGCATCGGCGCGGTGAGTGCACCGTCAGCCAGCATCCGCGCCTGTGCCGCGGCACCGGCGAAGGCCAGGTCAGTAGGGTCCACGGCGGCAGCGTATCCCGTTCACTTGGGCGGTCTCCGAGAGGTCCAGTACCGTAGCGACATGCCCTGCGTGTTCTGTGCGATCATCGCCGGGGAGGCTCCGGCCATCCGGATCTACGAGGACGGCGGCTATCTCGCGATCCTCGACATCCGCCCGTTCACCCGCGGCCACACGCTGGTGCTGCCCAAGCGACACACCGTTGACCTCACCGACACCCCGCCGGAGGCGTTGGCTGACATGGTCGCCATCGGCCAACGCATCGCGCGGGCGGCCCGCGCCACGAAGTTGGCTGACGCGACACACATCGCCATCAACGACGGCCGTGCCGCTTTTCAGACGGTGTTCCACGTTCACTTGCACGTATTACCGCCGCGCAACGGCGACAAGCTGTCGGTCGCCAAGGGAATGATGCTGCGCCGCGACCCGGACCGGGAAGCCACCGGACGGATCCTGCGGGAGGCGCTGGCGCAACAGGATGCCGCTGCGCAAGACTGACCCCATGGACATTTCCCGATGGCTTGAGCGCCACGTAGGCGTGCAGCTGCTCAGGCTGCACGACGCGATCTACCGAGGCACTAACGGTCGGATCGGACACCGAATCCCCGGCGCGCCACCGAGTTTGCTGCTGCATACCACCGGCGCCAAGACGAGCCAGCCGCGAACCACGTCACTCACCTATGCTCGCGACGGCGACGCGTACCTGATCGTGGCGTCCAAAGGTGGCGATCCCCGCTCGCCGGGTTGGTACCACAACCTCAAGGCCAACCCGGACGTCGAAATCAACGTCGGGCCCAAGCGATTCGGTGTGACAGCGAAACCGGTGCAGCCCCACGACCCGGACTACGCGCGGCTCTGGCAGATCGTCAACGAGAACAACGCCAACCGATACACCAACTACCAGAGCCGGACGTCACGGCCAATCCCGGTCGTCGTATTGACCCGCCGCTAAATCTCGGCGCTTCTGCGCGTCGAGCCGGTAAATTTGCCGGCCCCTACTCGTACTTCGTCTGCAGATCTTCAGGTTCGGTGAAGCGGCCGACGAGCGCCATCCTGGCTGCGCCCGGGTGAAGGCGCTCAGTAGTCCTTGATCGTGATGGAATGCACGATTCGTTCGAACTCCTCCTGCGGTATCGGCGCACCACCGGGGATGTTGTCGCTGACCAACCATTGGTTGCGCTCGACAAAGCCGTGAAATTCGGCGTGGTAATTGGCGAATCCGAGTTGGTAGTCGTCACCGGCCGCCTTGAGTTCGCCGGCCAGGATGTAGGCACCCAGCAGGGCGACGCTGGTCCCCTGCCCCGACAAGGGCGAGCAGCAATAACCAGCGTCGCCAACGAGCGCTACCCTGCCCCGCGACCAGCGATCCATCAGGATCTGCGACATTTCGTCGAAATAGAAATCCGGTGCGCTGCGCATGTAGTGCAGCAGTTGCGCGCGCACCCAGCCGTCCTCGGCCATCCGACGTTGCAGTTCGGCGAACTGAGCTTCGGTGTCGCGGTAGTCGATCCGCAGTTCGGTGTCCATGAAGGCTAGTGCAGCGCGGGCTTCGGTGTTGTTGCGCGCACTGTAAACGCCAGCCATGGTGGAGTCACCGTAATGCCAGGTCTGCCAGTAGTCCAACTCCAGGAAGTTGGGCACGGTAAAAATCGCCGCGTGAGTTCCTAATCGCTTGACAAACTGCTCCTCCGGACCGAAAACCAACCTGCGCACGTTGGAATGCAGTCCGTCGGCACCGATAACGAGGTCGAACTCGCGGGCCGCCGCGCGCTCAAAGGTCACCCGCACCGAGTCGCCGTCGTCCTGCAATGTGGAAATGCTGTCGTCGAACAGGTATTCAACGCTGGGTTGAGTTGCCCCGTAGAGCAATTCGACAAGATCGTCACGTAGCAGCTCGATATCGGGACTGTTGACTGGACCGCCGGTGGGCGTCGATTCGGTGTCCCGGAACAGCTCATTGCCGTCACGATCGACGAAGGAGGCGCCCCGAATCCTCGTCTTGTGTTCCTGGGCGGCTGCCAGTAACCCCATACGTTCCAACACATCCAGCGCCGGACCTCGGACATCAATAGCCTGCCCCCCTGGTCGCAGCCCGGGATGGCGCTCCACCATCGTTACCGAATAGCCGTGCCGCCCAAGCCAGTACGCCGCCGCCGTACCGGCCACACTGGCGCCGGAAACCACAACCGTCTTCACGTCACTCAATCCCGGCCAGCTTCTTGGCCTCACGGAAAATGTCGTCGAGCATCGTAGGAGTCAACCTACCGGTGAACATATTCTGCTGGCTCGGGTGGTAGCAGCCCAGTAGCCGCACACCGGCTCCCAGCTCGGTAACGACGCCGTGGCCGAACCGCGGCTTGGGTGTCCCCGACGCGCCCGCCAGGCGCAACGCGACCTGCCAGGCGAACCCGCCGAGGGCGACGATCGCACGGATGTGATCGGACACCAGCCGCCATTCCGCATTTAGCCAGGGTGAGCATGTCAGCCGCTCGGCCGGTGTCGGCGAGTTGCCCGGGGGCGCACACCGCACCGGTGCGGTGATCCGAATCCGGTTGGCCCGCAGCCCGTCCGCGGCGTCGACGCTGACCGGTGAGTTCACCAGGCCGGCCCTATGCAGTGCTGCATAAAGCTGATCTCCCGACCGATCGCCGGTGAACATTCGTCCGGTCCGGTTGGCCCCGTGCGCGGCGGGCGCCAGCCCGAGGATCAGCAACCGCGGCCGCTTCGACCCCCACCCCGGCACCGGGCGCCCCCAGTAGGGCTGGTCGGCGAAGGCACGGCGCTTGACGACGGCGACCTCCTCACGCCAACTGACCAGCCGGGGACACGCCCGGCACACGCTGATCAGCGCGTTGAGTTCGCAGATCGAGCCAGCGCCCCCGGCCAGCGCTGACACCTGCGCGGCATCGGCAGCCACCGGGGTCTGCGGTGTCGCCGGATCACCTGGCCAGCCGGAACCGGGCTCTACCGGGGACCTGAACGCCCGGCCGGTCTTCGGATGCATGAGCACACGAACATCCTGCATCCGGGCTGCGGCAGCGCAGAAATTCGGTGGCCCCCATACCGGTTTGGCGCTAGATTCAGCCGCGATATTCATGAGAAACAGCAACCGCGGCCCGGCATTCCTGATCCTGTTCGCAACGCTGATGGCGGCCGCGGGTGATGGCGTCTCGATAGTCGCGTTTCCGTGGCTGGTGTTGCAGCGCGAGGGCAGCGCTGGGCAGGCCTCGATCGTGGCCAGTGCGACCATGCTGCCGCTGTTGTTCGCCACGCTGGTCGCCGGCACCGCGGTCGACTACTTCGGGCGTCGCCGGGTGTCGATGGTGGCCGATGCGCTGTCGGGTGCGGCGGTGGCCGGCGTCCCCCTGGTGGCGTGGGGGTACGGCGGCGACGCGGTCAACGTGCTGGTGCTGGCCGTATTGGCCGCCCTGGCGGCCGCCTTCGGCCCGGCAGGCATGACGGCTCGTGACTCGATGCTGCCCGAGGCCGCCGCTCGGGCAGGCTGGTCGTTGGACCGCATCAACGGCGCCTACGAGGCGATCCTCAACCTGGCCTTTATTGTCGGCCCGGCCATCGGTGGCTTGATGATCGCGACGGTTGGCGGCATCACCACAATGTGGATTACCGCGACGGCATTCGGGTTGTCCATCCTCGCGATTGCCGCCCTGCAACTCGAGGGTGCCGGCAAGCCGCACCACACCTCGCGGCCCCAAGGGTTGGTATCCGGGATCGCCGAGGGGCTGCGCTTCGTCTGGAACCTGCGGGTATTGCGCACCCTCGGGATGATTGACCTGACCGTCACCGCGCTGTATCTGCCGATGGAGAGCGTGCTGTTCCCGAAATACTTCACCGACCACCAGCAACCGGTGCAGCTGGGTTGGGCGTTGATGGCGATCGCCGGCGGCGGCCTGGTGGGAGCGCTGGGGTATGCCGTGTTGGCTATCCGCGTTCCCCGTCGCGTGACCATGTCGACCGCGGTTCTTACCCTGGGTTTGGCATCGATGGTCATCGCGTTCCTGCCGCCACTGCCGGTCATCATGGTGTTGTGCGCGGTGGTCGGCCTGGTGTACGGACCCATCCAGCCGATCTATAACTACGTGATACAGACGCGGGCAGCACAGCATCTGCGCGGCCGGGTAGTCGGGGTGATGACGTCGCTGGCCTACGCCGCCGGCCCGTTGGGTCTGTTGCTGGCCGGTCCACTGACCGACGCCGCTGGACTGCATGCCACGTTTCTCGCGTTGGCACTGCCCATCGTGTGCACCGGGCTGGTCGCGATCCGGCTGCCCGCGCTGCGCGAACTGGATCTGGCGCCCCAAGCGGACATCGATCGGCCCGTAGGATCGGCTCAGTGAATACCGATGTGCTGGCTGGCCTGATGGCCGAGCTGCCCGAGGGGATGGTGGTCACCGACCCCGCCGTCACCGACGGCTACCGGCAAGACCGGGCCTTTGACCCTTCGGCCGGCAAACCGCTGGCAATCATCCGGCCACGGCGCACCGAAGAGGTGCAGACGGTGCTGCGTTGGGCCAGTGCGAACCAGGTGCCCGTGGTGACCCGAGGAGCCGGTAGCGGCCTTTCGGGCGGGGCGACCGCCCTGGATGGCGGGATCGTGCTGTCCACCGAAAAGATGCGCGACATCACCGTCGACCCGGTCACCCGCACCGCAGTGTGCCAGCCCGGCCTGTACAACGCCGAGGTGAAGGAGGCCGCCGCCGAACACGGCCTGTGGTATCCCCCGGATCCGTCGTCGTTCGAGATCTGCAGCATCGGCGGCAACATCGCCACCAACGCCGGCGGGCTGTGCTGCGTGAAGTACGGCGTCACAGGCGACTACGTACTGGGCATGCAGGTTGTGCTGGCCAACGGCACCGCGGTCCGGCTGGGCGGCCCACGGCTCAAGGACGTCGCCGGGCTTTCCCTGACCAAACTGTTCGTCGGCAGCGAAGGCACGCTGGGCGTCATCACGGAGGTGACGTTGCGACTGCTGCCCGCACAGAATGCATCGAGCATCGTGGTGGCCAGCTTCGGCTCGGTGCAGGCGGCGGTCGATGCGGTGCTCGGGGTTACCGGCCGACTTCGCCCCGCGATGCTGGAGTTCATGGATTCGGTGGCGATCAACGCCGTCGAGGACACCTTGCGGATGGACCTGGACCGCGATGCGGCGGCCATGCTGGTGGCTGGTTCTGATGAACGTGGCCGCGCGGCCACCGAAGACGCCGCCGTGATGGCCGCCGTGTTCGCCGAAAACGGTGCGATAGACGTGTTTTCGACCGACGACCCGGATGAGGGCGAGGCGTTCATTGCGGCCCGGCGGTTCGCCATTCCGGCGGTCGAGAGCAAGGGGGCGTTGCTGCTCGAGGACGTCGGGGTACCGCTGCCCGCACTGGGCGAACTGGTCACCGGGATTGCGCGCATCGCCGAGGAGCGGAATCTGATGATCTCGGTGATCGCCCACGCCGGGGACGGCAATACCCACCCGTTGCTGGTGTACGACCCCGCAGATGCCGCGATGCTAGAGCGCGCCCACCTCGCGTACGGCGAAATCATGGACCTGGCCGTCGGCCTGGGCGGCACGATCACCGGCGAACACGGCGTGGGCCGGTTGAAACGGCCGTGGTTGGCCGGCTATCTCGGGCCCGACGTCCTGGCCCTCAACCAGCGCATCAAGCAAGCGCTGGACCCCCAGGGCATCCTCAATCCCGGCTCGGCGATCTGATCCGTCGCGACGTCCCGCCGAGTGTGAACCGCACGACGCGTCCTCGGCGTGTCGCGTCACCAGATTCACAATCGCCGATTGATATTACCGATGGAATGTCTTAGACATAAGACATGACATCAGTAATGTCTCACGAATTCCAGCTCGCCACCGCCGAAACCTGGCCGAATCCGTGGCCGATGTACCGCGCGTTGCGCGACCACGACCCGGTGCACCACGTCGTCCCGCCGCAGCGTCCCGAGTACGACTACTACGTGCTGTCCCGGCACGCCGACGTCTGGTCGGCAGCGCGGGACCATCAGACGTTCTCGTCGGCGCAAGGCTTGACCGTTAACTACGGCGAGCTGGAAATGATTGGACTGCACGACACCCCGCCCATGGTGATGCAGGATCCGCCGGTCCACACCGAGTTTCGCAAGCTGGTGTCGCGCGGCTTCACGCCACGACAGGTCGAAACCGTCGAGCCCACGGTGCGCAAGTTCGTCGTTGAGCGGCTCGAAAAGCTGCGCGCCAACGGTGGCGGCGACATTGTCACCGAACTATTCAAACCGCTCCCGTCGATGGTGGTGGCGCACTATCTCGGTGTTCCCGAAGAGGATTGGACGCAATTCGACGGGTGGACCCAGGCCATCGTGGCGGCGAACGCGGTTGACGGCGCCACCACCGGCGCACTGGACGCGGTCGGCTCGATGATGGCCTACTTCACCGGGCTGATCGAGCGACGCCGCACCGAGCCCGCCGACGACGCCATCTCCCACCTGGTAGCCGCCGGGGTCGGCGCCGACGGCGACACCGCCGGCACACTGTCCATACTGGCGTTCACGTTCACCATGGTCACCGGCGGCAACGACACCGTCACCGGCATGCTAGGCGGTTCGATGCCGTTGCTGCACCGGCGGCCCGACCAGCGCCGGCTGCTGCTGGATGACCCAGAGGGCATCCCCGACGCGGTCGAGGAGCTGCTGCGGCTCACCTCGCCGGTGCAGGGGCTGGCGCGCACAACCACGCGCGACGTCACGATCGGTGACACCACCATCCCGGCCGGTCGCCGGGTGCTGCTGCTGTACGGCTCGGCCAACCGTGACGAACGCCAATACGGCCCGGACGCAGCCGAACTCGATGTCACTCGGTGCCCGCGCAACATCTTGACCTTCAGCCACGGCGCCCACCACTGCCTGGGTGCGGCCGCGGCCCGGATGCAATGCCGGGTGGCGCTGACCGAACTGCTGGCCCGGTGCCCGGACTTCGAGGTGGCCGAGTCACGCATCGTGTGGTCCGGCGGCAGTTATGTCCGGCGTCCGCTGTCGGTGCCGTTCCGAGTGACATCCTGATGGCGGGTACCGACTGGCTGTCCGCGCGTCGGACCGAGTTAGCCGCAGATCGGATACTCGACGCCGCCGAGCGACTCTTTACGCAGCGTGACCCGGCGTCGATCGGCATGAACGAGATCGCCAAGGCCGCAGGCTGTTCGCGCGCAACACTGTATCGGTACTTCGACAGCCGCGAGGCGCTGCGAACCGCGTACGTGCACCGCGAGACCCGCCGGCTCGGCCGCGAGATCATGGTGAAGATCGCCGATGTCGTCGAACCTGCCGAACGGCTGCTGGTGAGCATCACCACGACGTTGCGGATGGTCCGCGACAACCCCGCGTTGGCCGCGTGGTTTACCACCACCCGCCCACCGATCGGCGGCGAGATGGCCGGACGGTCCGAGGTGATCGCGGCCCTGGCCGCGGCATTCCTCAACTCACTAGGTCCCGACGATCCGACCACCGTCGAACGCCGCGCCCGCTGGGTGGTCCGGATGCTCACATCGCTGCTGATGTTCCCCGGCCGTGACGAAGCCGACGAACGAGCGATGATCGCGGAGTTCGTCGTCCCGATCGTGACACCTGCTTCTGCCGCCGCTAGGAAGGCCGGTCACCCTGGACCCGAGTGAAACGGTGCAACAACCACGCCAATGGGATCGTCAGCACCAGCGTCACGAGACAAAGGTTCACCATCGAACTGGTGTAAACCCGATACCCGAGCACGTCCACCATGGCGATCTCCATGGTCACCAGATGGATCAGGAAGATCTCGTAGGAGATCTCACCAAGAAACACCATCGGCCGGCTGGCCAGCAACTGGGCATACCACCCCTGGTCACCCAAGGCCAGCGGTGCCACCGCCAGCACGGCGATCACGGCATAGAAGGCGGTCTTGACCAGCGCCTCGGCCAGCGCTGTGGGCGACGTCGTGGGCGCGCCCGCGATCGGAGTGGAGACGATGAAGTAGCAGATGACCGCCAACGGTATGGCCACGAATGCATAACAGCGCACGCCCATCGCCGCCAGCACGGCCAGCATCATGCCGCCGACGAACCAAGCCAGATAGGTGGGTAGCCACAGCCGAGCGCCGTCGGGCATCCAGTGCGTGTTGTGCACCAGGATCAACCATGCCGGGCTGATCATCGTCAGCCCCGCCATGGTGGCCAACAGCAACCTGGGCTGCCATCGCCGCCGGCAGACGAGCACCAACAGTAGGTATGCCAACGCCGGCAACGCCAGGTAGAAGGCAACCTCCACCGCGAGGCTCCACATTTGGGTCAGACCCTGATGCAGGAACGCACCCAGATAGCCGTCGGTATAGATCTGCGTCAAGGTGAGGTTGCGGAACAGCCCGACCCAGGTGTGCCCGGGGTTGGGCCCCGCCGTGCGGAAGTGATAGACGAGGTAGGCCAACAGAACGGTGACGGTGTAGGCGGGCATGATCCGCCGGACCCGGTGCCACGCATAGCGGCTCAACGACGGCGGGGGGCCGCCGGTAGCGGCGGACTTAACCCATGGCCGGAATAGCAGGAACCCCGACAGCACGAAAAAGATCGGAACGCCGATCTCCATGCGGGACGACATCAGGCCCCAATAGCCGTGGGTGTACTTGCCGGTGGTGTAGGCCGCATGAGTGCCGACGACCAGCAATGCGGCAACAGCACGGATCCCGGTCAACGACGCCACCCGGTCCACGTGGGCGATCCGCTCGAGTCCGCCCTGGGCGGCTCTTTCCTTGGGCAGGGTCATCCGACGTGTTTCCGCCGTGGTTTGCCGCCATTATGCCGGCGCGCCGCGTCGGGCGGCCGGTATGGCCGAAGGTCGATCAGCACACCCGAGATACGGGTCTGTGCAAGCTTTTTGAGCGTCGCGCGGGGCAGCTTCGCCGGCAATTCTACTAGCGAGAAGTCTGGCCCGATACGGATCTGACCGAAGTCGCTGCGGTGCAGCCCACCCTCATTGGCGATGGCGCCGACGATGGCGCCTGGACCGATCTTGTGCCGCTTGCCGACGGCGACGCGGTAGGTGGTCAAGTCCGGTCTACGCTTGGGCCTTTGCGGACGGTCCCGACGCTGGTCGCGGTTGCGCCGCGAAAGCGGCGGGTCGGGTGCCATCAGGAATGCCTCACCGCCGCGGCACTGCACGGCCAGTGCCGCGGCGATGTCAGCCATCGGGACATCATGCTCGCGTTCATACTCCTCGACCAGTCGGCGGAACAGCTCGATTCCCGGACCGCCCAGCGCATTGGTGATGGAATCGGCGAACTTGGCCACCCGCTGGGTGTTGACATCCTCGACGGTGGGCAATTGCGCCTCGGTAAGCGTTTGCCGCGTAGCCTTTTCGATCGCCTTGAGCAGGTGAAGCTCCCGTGGCGAGACGAATATCAGCGCGGCTCCCGAACGCCCGGCCCTGCCGGTGCGCCCGATCCGGTGTACGTAGGACTCGGTGTCGTGCGGGATGTCGTAGTTAAGCACGTGTGATATCCGCTCCACGTCGAGTCCGCGCGCCGCCACATCGGTGGCGACCAGGATATCGATGTCGCCGTCCCGCAGCGCCGTGATGGTCCGCTCCCGCTGCGCCTGCGGGACGTCACCGCTGATGGCAGCCGCGGAAAACCCTCGGGCACGCAGCTTTTCGGCAATCTCCTCGGTCGCCTGCTTGGTGCGGACAAAGACGATCATCGCCTCGAACGGCTCGACTTCGAGCACTCTGGTGAGCGCGTCCATCTTCCGTGCTACCTGAATGTAGCTCTGCGAAATATTCTCGGCCACAGCGGTTTTCGCCTTACAAGTGACTTCGAACGGATCGTGCAGATACTTGGCGCTGAGTTTGCGGATCGCCGGCGGCATGGTCGCGGAAAACAGGGCGACCTGCTTGTATTCGGGGGTCTCGGACAGAATGCGCTCAACGTCGTCGGCGAAACCCATGGTCAGCATCTCATCGGCCTCATCGAGCACTAGAAAGTCCACCCGCGACAGGTCCAAGGTCGCCCGTTCGAGATGGTCTATCATACGACCGGGGGTGCCAACCACCACCTGCGCGCCGCGTCTCAATCCGGCCAGTTGCACGGCATACGACGATCCGCCGTAGATCGGCAGCACGTTGAGTTGCGACAGATAGGCACCGTAGCGGCCGAACGCCTCGGCCACCTGCAGAGCCAGCTCCCGGGTGGGCACCAGCACCAGCGCCTGGGGCACCTTGCTGGTGATGTCGATCTTGGACAGCATCGGAATCGCAAATGCCGCCGTCTTGCCGGTGCCGGTCTGCGCCAGCCCCACCACGTCGGAGCCTGCCATCAACGCCGGGATCGTAGCCGCCTGGATAGCCGTCGGTGACTCGTAACCGACGTCGCCGATCGCCCGCAAGACGCGGGGATGAATCTGCAGGTCAGCAAACGTCGCAGCGGACGCCGCAGGCGAATATTCCGGGAAGGCCATCAGGCCGTCAAGTTTAGTGGTGACCCGGCCACGCCTACCGCACCCGCGGGCCCGATGGCGGTACGGTGCCCGGTGTGTGGTCACCACCCTGCCCCACCACGCCGCGTGTTGGCGTGGTCGCTGCATTGGTCGCCGCGACGTTGACCGGTTGCGGTTCGGGCGACTCCACGGTCGCTAAGACGCCGGAGGCCACCCCATCCCTGTCAACTGCTCACCCGGCCCCGCCGAGCAGCGAACCGAGCCCGCCGTCCGCGACAGCTGCCCCACCCAGCAACCACAGCGCCGCGCCGGTCGACCCGTGTGCGGTGAACCTCGCCTCGCCCACAATCGCCAAAGTCGTCTCCGAACTTCCTCGCGATCCGCGCAGTGAGCAGCCCTGGAACCCAGAACCGCTGGCCGGCAACTACAACGAGTGTGCCCAGCTGTCGGCGGTGGTCATCAAGGCCAACACGAACGCCGGCAATCCGACCACCCGCGCGGTGATGTTCCACCTCGGCAAGTACATACCGCAGGGGGTGCCCGATACCTATGGGTTCACCGGCATCGACACCTCGCAGTGCACGGGAGACACGGTGGCATTGACGTATGCCAGCGGCATCGGGTTGAACAACGTTGTCAAGTTCCGCTGGAACGGCGGCGGCGTCGAGCTGATCGGCAACACCACCGGCGGTTAAGCCGACGGGTGCAGCCCAGTTTGCCTGTCCGTTGTCTCACCGAGGAGTTGCTGCTGTGTTCGTCACCGGTGACAGCATCGTCTACAGTGCTTCGGATCTCGCAGCCGCCGCCCGGTGCCAGTACGCACTGCTCCGTGAATTCGACGCGAAACTAGGCCGGGGACCGGCCGTCGCAGTTGACGACGAACTGATGGCGCGAGCCGCCGTTCTCGGTAGCGCGCATGAAGGACGCCGACTCGACCAACTGCGCCACGAGTTCGGCGACGCGGTGGCTATCATTGGCCGGCCGGCCTACACGCCCGCCGGGCTGGCGGCAGCCGCCGACGCGACGCGACGTGCCATCGCCAACCACGCCCCGGTGGTGTATCAGGCCGCCATGTTCGACGGCCGCTTCGTCGGGTTCGCCGACTTCCTGATCCGCGACGGTCACCGGTACCGGGTCGCCGACACCAAGCTCGCCCGCTCGCCAACCGTGACCGCGCTGCTACAGCTGGCGGCCTATGCCGATGCGCTGGTTCACTCGGGCGTTCCGGTGGCTGCCGACGCCGAGCTCGAACTCGGCGACGGCACGATCGTGCGCTACCGCGTCGGCGAGCTCATCCCGGTCTACCGGTCCCAGCGTGCGCTTTTACAGCGATTGCTGGACGGCCACTACACCGCGGGCACCGCGGTGCGCTGGGACGACGAACGCGTGCAGGCGTGCTTCCGCTGTCCGCAGTGCACCGAGCGGCTGCGCGCCAGCGACGATCTGCTACTGGTCGGAGGGATGCGAGTCCGCCAGCGCGACAAGCTCCTTGAGGCCGGCATCACCACGATCGCCGAACTGGCAGATCACACCGCGCCGGTTCCCGGCCTGACCACGAACGCGCTGGGCAAGCTGACCGCACAGGCCAAACTGCAAATCCGCCAACGCGATACGGGAGCACCACAGTTCGAGATCGTCGACCCGCGGCCGCTGACACTGCTGCCGGAGCCAAACCCCGGCGACCTGTTCTTCGACTTCGAGGGTGACCCGCTGTGGACCGCCGACGGCAAACAGTGGGGCCTGGAATACCTGTTCGGGGTGCTGGAAGCCGGACGGGCGGGAGTATTCCGACCATTGTGGGCGCATGACCGGACAGCCGAACGCCAGGCGCTGACCGATTTCCTGGCGATAGTCGCCAGACGGCGCCGGCGCCACCCCAACATGCACATCTACCACTACGCGCCCTACGAGAAGACCGCGCTGCTGCGGCTGGTCGGACGCTACGGCATCGGCGAGGACGACGTCGACGACTTGCTGCGCAACGGAGTCCTGGTGGACTTATACCCGTTGGTACGCAAGAGCATTCGGGTGGGCACCGACTCGTTCAGCTTGAAGGCGCTGGAGCCGCTGTACCTCGGGACGCAGCCACGCTCCGGCGACGTCACCACCGCCGCCGACTCGATCAACTCCTATGCCCGGTACTGCGAACTGCGCGCGGCCGGCCGCATCGATGAGGCGGCAACCGTGCTCAAAGAGATCGAAGGCTACAACCACTACGACTGCCGGTCCACCCGCGCGCTGCGTGACTGGCTGCTCATGCGCGCCTGGGAAGCCGGCGTCACACCCATTGGCGCTCAACCAGTTCCGGACGCCGACCCTATCGACGACGGTGACTCGCTGGCGTCGGTACTGTCCAAGTTCACCGGCGATGCCGCCGCCGGCGAGCGCACGCCGGAACAGACAGCGGTCGCCTTGCTGGCCGCTGCCCGCGGCTATCATCGCCGCGAGGACAAGCCGTTCTGGTGGGCGCACTTCGACCGGCTCAACTACCCCGTCGACGAATGGTCGGACAGCACGGACGTCTTCCTTGCCAGCGAGGCTTCGGTCACCGTCGACTGGCATATGCCGCCTCGCGCGCGCAAGCCGCAGCGGCGGGTCCGGCTTACCGGTGAACTGGCACGTGGGGACCTCAACGGGAATGTGTTTGCCCTCTACGAACCCCCGGCGCCGCCGGGCATGACCGACAATCCTGATCGCCGAGCCGCGGGCCCCGCCGCAGTGGTTGAGACCGACGACCCCACTGTGCCCACCGAGGTGGTCATCGTCGAACGAACCGGCAGTGACGGCAATACATTTCAGCAGCTCCCGTTCGCGCTCGCTCCCGGGCCGCCGGTGCCGACGACGGCCCTGCGGGAATCGATCGAATCGACGGCCGCTGCCGTGGCTTCCGGATCGCCGCAACTGCCCAGCACCGCGCTAATGGACGTGCTGCTGCGTCGCCCTCCTCGCACGCGCAGCGGCGCCGCATTGCCCCGCAGCAGTGACCCAGTCACCGATATCGCCGCGGCGGCGCTGGACTTGGACTCGTCATACCTGGCGGTGCACGGCCCTCCGGGGACCGGCAAGACATACACCGCGGCCCGGGTGATCGCGGAGTTGGTCACCGAGCATGCCTGGCGTATTGGCGTTGTCGCCCAGTCGCACGCCACGGTGGAGAACCTGTTGGAAGGTGTGATCAGCGCTGGCCTGGACCCGGGGCAGGTCGCCAAAAAGCCGCACGACCACACCGCTGGGCGCTGGCAGTCGATCGACGGGAGCCAGTACACAGAATTCATCCGCGACACCGCCGGATGCGTGATCGGCGGCACGGCGTGGGACTTCGCCAACGGCAATCGGGTGCCGAAAGCCAGCCTGGATCTGCTGGTGATCGACGAGGCTGGCCAGTTCTGCCTGGCCAATACCATCGCCGTGGCGCCCGCGGCCACAAACCTGTTGCTGCTTGGCGATCCACAGCAACTGCCTCAGGTAAGTCAGGGCACACATCCCGAACCCGTCGACACCTCCGCATTGTCGTGGCTGGTAGATGGGCAACACACGCTGCCCGACGAACGCGGCTACTTCTTAGACCGCTCGTACCGGATGCACCCGGCGGTGTGCGCGGCCGTGTCGGCGTTGTCCTACGAGGGCAGGCTGTGTTCCCACACCGAGCGCACCGCCGTGCGCCGCCTCGACGGGTATCCCCCGGGGGTGCATACGCGTGGCGTGCACCACAAGGGCAATTCGATCGAAAGCCCCGAAGAGGCCGAGGCGATCCTCGCCGAGCTGCGGCAGCTGCTCGGCTCGCCGTGGACCGACGAGCACGGCACCCGGCCACTGGCCGCTTCCGATGTGCTTGTGCTCGCGCCGTACAACGCCCAGGTGGCGCTGGTCCGTCGGCGGTTGGCGTCTGCCGGACTTGGCGGGGCTGACGGAGTACGGGTAGGCACCGTCGACAAATTCCAGGGCGGGCAGGCACCGGTGGTCTTCATCTCGATGACGGCCTCGTCCGCCGACGATGTTCCACGCGGAATCTCGTTCCTGCTCAACCGGAATCGGCTCAACGTCGCGGTCAGTCGGGCACAGTATGCCGCGGTTATAGTGCGCTCGGAGCTGTTGACTCAGTATCTGCCTGCCACGCCCGACGGCCTGGTGGACCTGGGGGCATTCCTTGGGCTGACGTCGACCAGCTGACCGCCAGCGGACCCCCAGCACCGCTGCGTGACGCTGCGGCCGCTGCCGGGCGCGACGCCCGCAGCGGCTGGGTGTCGCAATCCTCTTCCGGTTCCCGACGAAGGATGTACTCGACATAGTCGTCGTCGTCAGCGTCGCCATCGGATTCGGGCAACGGCTCTTTGGCAACCGCAGCACCGGTGAAGTCAACCAGGAACAACGCGGCAACGATCCCGAATAGGGCGACGAAGGCGGGCAACAGCATCGATTGCGACATCGCGGCCGCGAAGGGTTCGCGCACGAACTCGGGCAGCTGCAACACGGTAGCGTCCTGCCCGGCGGGACCGGTAAGGGCGTCCACACCACCGGGCATCTCGGCGGCGATGCGCGACGTCATGAACGCGGCCATGCTCGCGCTCCCCAGCACAGCCCCCAGCTGCCGGACGGCGTTGAACACACCTGAGCTCGCACCGGCCAGGTGCGGCCGTAGATTGCGGGTCGCGGTGACGGTCAGCGGCGACCACACGAACGCCCCAGCAACGCCTAACGCGATGAACGGCAACACCAGCCGCCAGATGGGCGTGCCCGGAGCCATCTCGCATAAGAGCCATGTCATTGCGATCGCCAGCACCGAGAAGCCGAAACCCAGTACGCACAACGGATGGGACCTGTCAATGATCATGCCGACGAACGGGGCCAGCACGCCACCGACGATCGCCGTCGGCGCGAACAGCACGGCCGTGTGGGTCGGCGACAACCCACACACCGCCTGCGCATAAAACGTCACCGGCAGCATCATCCCCGTCCCCGCGAAGGCGATGATCGCTATCCTGAGGTTGGACAAGCTGAAGTTCCGGTCGTTGAAGACCTCCAGTGGGATCAGCGGCTCGCGGGCGTTCCGCGCCTGCCAGTAAACGAACAGCGACATAAACCCGATACCGCCGACGATCACCGCCCAAATCCAAGGCTGCCAATTGGCGGACTGGCCCTGCTGTAGTCCGAAGACAATCAGAAACATTCCCGCACCAGACAATCCGACGCCGAACCAATCGAACCGATGCGGGTGGTGGGGTAGTGCCGGAATCAGATAGGCCGCCAGGATCAGGCCGATGACGCCGACGGGAACGTTGACGAAGAAAATCCACTCCCACCCCATGCTGTCGACCAGCGCGCCGCCGGCCAACGGTCCCACCAGGCTGGCGACACTGGCGACGGTGCCCCATGCGCCCAGCGCGACACCGCGGCGATGAGCCGGGAAGATCCGCGTTATCGTCGACAGCGTCTGCGGGGTAAGCAATCCGGCGCCGACGCCTTGCACCACTCGAGCGGCAATCAGCATGCCGGCACCGCTCGACAGACCGCACCCCAGCGACGCAACGGTGAATACCCCCAGGCCAATCAGGTAGAGATTCTTCGGGCCGAACCGGTCGCCAAGCCGGCCGGCCACCAGCATTGGCACCGCGTAGGCCAGCAGATAGGCGCTGGTCACCCAAACCACGGTGGCGTAACCGATGCGTAGCTGGGCCATGATGGTCGGATTCGCGATGGCTACGACGGTGGAGTCGAGCATGATCATGAAGAAGCCAACCATCATCGCCCACAGCGCAGGCCAGGGGTTTCGGAAGTAGCTGCTCCCGGCCGCCCGGCGTATCGCCGTAGTCATACACGCACCTCGTTTGGCTTGCTAGCGGTGGCATTGGGTCACGGGCGTCACGGCATGCACCAGGGCAACCCGTATCGTCACCAATGTCCACGCCGCATTATTCCGCTTCGAGCGGTGAACCGCGCCGCTACCGAAACACATGCTCGGATCGTTGAACCGGCATTAGCCTGAGGGGACGCCATTCGCAGGAGAGAAGATGAGCGCTCGACGAATCAGGTCTTGGAAAAGGTTCGACAATCGATCCGCAAATGCAGCTGAGCCGGACCCGCAGCTGGCCGGGACCGGCGGGCGGCCCAAAGTGTCCACGCGGGCATTGGCGCAGGTCATCGAACGGAGTTCGCGGATACAGGGCCCGGCAGCACAGGCGTATGTGGCCCGCCTGCGTCGCGCCCACCCGGGGGCCAGCCCCGCCAAGATCGTAGCCAAGCTCGAGAAACGCTTCTTGTCGGTGGTGACGGCCAGTGGAGCGGCGGTAGGTGCGGCCGCGACCTTACCGGGGATCGGCACCCTGGCCGCATGGTTCGCCGCGGCCGGAGAGGTTGTCGTGTTCCTTGAGGCCACCGCGCTGTTCGTGCTGGCGCTGGCCTCGGTACACGCCATTCCCCTCGACCACCGAGAACGGCGCCGTGCCCTGGTCTTGGCGGTGCTGGTCGGCGACAACACTACTGCGGTGGCCGATCTGCTCGGTCCGGGCCGAACCAGCGGCGGCTGGGTGTCGGAGACCATGGCCTCGCTGCCGCTGCCGGCGATATCGTCGTTGAACTCGCGAATGCTCAAATACGTCGTCAAACGATTCGCGCTGAAACGCGGCGCGCTCATGTTTGGCAAGCTGGTGCCGATGGGTATCGGCGCGATCATCGGCGCCATCGGCAATCGGCTGGTCGGCAAGAAGCTCGTCCGTAATGCGCGATCGGCATTCGGCACCCCGCCGGCGCGCTGGCCGGTCACCCTGCACGTGCTACCGACCGTTCGGGATGCCAGCTAGCGCGCGTTGCCCGGTCTCTCTGGCGAATCGCTGGCAAAGCGTTAGCCTTTATGGGGCAGACCGTTCACCGACTGCCAGCAGGCGCCGCGCAATGCGCTTGCAGGACTTCAACTAGCAGAAGAATCGAGGCGAACAGCGGCCGTGGCCAACATAAGTTCACCATTCGGGCAAAACGAATGGCTGGTCGAAGAGATGTACCGCAAGTTCCGCGACGACCCCTCCTCGGTCGATCCCAGCTGGCACGAGTTCCTGGTTGACTACAGCCCCGAACCCACCTCCCAACCAGCTGCCGAACCAACCCGGGTTACCTCGCCACTCGTTGCCGAGCGGGCCGCTGCGGCCGCCCCGCAGGCACCCCCCAAGCCGGCCGACACCGCGGCCGCGGGCAACGGCGTGGTCGCCGCACTGGCCGCCAAAACTGCCGTTCCCCCGCCAGCCGAAGGTGACGAGGTAGCGGTGCTGCGCGGCGCCGCCGCGGCCGTCGTCAAGAACATGTCCGCGTCGTTGGAGGTGCCGACGGCGACCAGCGTCCGGGCGGTCCCGGCCAAGCTACTGATCGACAACCGGATCGTCATCAACAACCAGTTGAAGCGGACCCGCGGCGGCAAGATCTCGTTCACGCATTTGCTGGGCTACGCCCTGGTGCAGGCGGTGAAGAAATTCCCGAACATGAACCGGCACTACACCGAAGTCGACGGCAAGCCCACCGCGGTCACGCCGGCGCACACCAATCTCGGCCTGGCGATCGACCTGCAAGGCAAGGACGGGAAGCGTTCCCTGGTGGTGGCCGGCATCAAGCGGTGCGAGACCATGCGATTCGCGCAGTTCGTCACGGCCTACGAAGACATCGTACGCCGGGCCCGCGACGGCAAGCTGACCACTGAAGACTTTGCCGGCGTGACGATTTCGCTGACCAATCCCGGAACCATCGGCACCGTGCATTCGGTGCCGCGGCTGATGCCCGGCCAGGGCGCCATCATCGGCGTGGGCGCCATGGAATACCCCGCCGAGTTTCAAGGCGCCAGCGAGGAACGCATCGCCGAGCTGGGCATCGGCAAATTGATCACTTTGACCTCCACCTACGACCACCGCATCATCCAGGGCGCGGAATCGGGCGACTTCCTGCGCACCATCCACGAGTTGCTGCTCTCGGATGGCTTCTGGGACGAGGTCTTCCGCGAACTGAGCATCCCATATCTGCCGGTGCGCTGGAGCACCGACAACCCCGACTCGATCGTCGACAAGAACGCTCGCGTCATGAACTTGATCGCGGCCTACCGCAACCGCGGCCATCTGATGGCCGATACCGACCCGCTGCGGTTGGACAAAGCTCGGTTCCGCAGTCACCCCGACCTCGAAGTGCTGACCCACGGCCTGACGCTGTGGGATCTCGATCGGGTGTTCAAGGTCGACGGCTTTGCCGGTGCGCAGTACAAGAAACTGCGCGACGTGCTGGGCTTGCTGCGCGATGCCTACTGCCGCCACATCGGCGTGGAGTACGCCCATATCCTCGACCCCGAACAAAAGGAGTGGCTCGAACAACGGGTCGAGACCAAGCACGTCAAACCCACTGTGGCCCAACAGAAATACATCCTCAGCAAGCTCAACGCCGCCGAGGCCTTTGAAACGTTCCTACAGACCAAGTACGTCGGCCAGAAGCGGTTCTCGCTGGAAGGCGCCGAAAGCGTGATCCCGATGATGGACGCGGCGATCGACCAGTGCGCTGAGCACGGCCTCGACGAGGTGGTCATCGGGATGCCGCACCGGGGCCGGCTCAACGTGCTGGCCAACATCGTCGGCAAGCCGTACTCGCAGATCTTCACCGAGTTCGAGGGCAACCTGAATCCGTCGCAGGCGCACGGCTCCGGTGACGTCAAGTACCACCTGGGCGCCACCGGGCTGTACCTGCAGATGTTCGGCGACAACGACATTCAGGTGTCGCTGACCGCCAACCCGTCGCATCTGGAGGCCGTCGACCCGGTGCTGGAGGGATTGGTGCGGGCCAAGCAGGATCTGCTCGACCACGGAAGCATCGACAGCGACGGCCAACGGGCGTTCTCGGTGGTGCCGCTGATGTTGCATGGCGATGCCGCGTTCGCCGGTCAGGGTGTGGTCGCCGAGACGCTGAACCTGGCGAATCTGCCGGGCTACCGCGTCGGCGGCACCATCCACATCATCGTCAACAACCAGATCGGCTTCACCACCGCGCCCGAGTATTCCAGGTCCAGCGAGTACTGCACCGACGTCGCAAAGATGATCGGGGCACCGATCTTTCACGTCAACGGCGACGACCCGGAGGCGTGTGTCTGGGTGGCGCGGTTGGCGGTGGACTTCCGACAACGGTTCAAGAAGGACGTCGTCATCGACATGCTGTGCTACCGCCGCCGCGGGCACAACGAGGGTGACGACCCGTCGATGACCAACCCCTACGTGTACGACGTCGTCGACACCAAGCGCGGGGCCCGCAAAAGCTACACCGAAGCCCTGATCGGACGTGGCGACATCTCGATGAAGGAGGCCGAGGACGCGCTGCGCGACTACCAGGGCCAGCTGGAACGGGTGTTCAACGAAGTGCGCGAGCTGGAGAAGCACGGTGTGCAGCCGAGCGAGTCGGTCGAGTCCGACCAGATGATTCCCGCGGGGCTGGCCACTGCGGTGGACAAGTCGCTGCTGGCCCGGATCGGCGATGCGTTCCTCGCCTTGCCGAACGGCTTCACCGCGCACCCGCGAGTCCAACCGGTGCTGGAGAAGCGCCGGGAGATGGCCTATGAAGGCAAGATCGACTGGGCCTTTGGCGAGCTGCTGGCGCTGGGCTCGCTGGTGGCCGAAGGCAAGCTGGTGCGCTTGTCGGGGCAGGACAGCCGCCGCGGCACCTTCTCCCAGCGGCATTCGGTTCTCATCGACCGCCACACTGGCGAGGAGTTCACACCACTGCAGCTGCTGGCGACCAACTCCGACGGCAGCCCGACCGGCGGAAAGTTCCTGGTCTACGACTCGCCACTGTCGGAGTACGCCGCCGTCGGCTTCGAGTACGGCTACACTGTGGGCAATCCGGACGCCGTGGTGCTCTGGGAGGCGCAGTTCGGCGACTTCGTCAACGGCGCGCAGTCGATCATCGACGAGTTCATCAGCTCCGGTGAGGCCAAGTGGGGCCAATTGTCCAACGTCGTGCTGCTGTTACCGCACGGGCACGAGGGGCAGGGACCCGACCACACTTCTGCCCGGATCGAACGCTTCTTGCAGTTGTGGGCGGAAGGTTCGATGACCATCGCGATGCCGTCGACTCCGTCGAACTACTTCCACCTGCTACGCCGGCATGCCCTGGACGGCATCCAACGCCCGCTGATCGTGTTCACGCCCAAGTCGATGTTGCGTCACAAGGCCGCCGTCAGCGAAATCAAGGACTTCACCGAGATCAAGTTCCGCTCAGTGCTGGAGGAACCCACCTATGAGGACGGCATCGGAGACCGCAACAAGGTCAGCCGGATCCTGCTGACCAGTGGCAAGCTGTATTACGAGCTGGCCGCCCGCAAGGCCAAGGACAACCGCAATGACCTCGCGATCGTGCGGCTTGAACAGCTCGCCCCGCTGCCCAGGCGTCGACTGCGTGAAACGCTGGACCGCTACGAGAACGTCAAGGAGTTCTTCTGGGTCCAAGAGGAACCGGCCAACCAGGGTGCGTGGCCGCGATTCGGGCTCGAACTACCCGAGCTGCTGCCTGACAAGTTGGCCGGGATCAAGCGAATCTCGCGCCGGGCGATGTCAGCCCCGTCGTCAGGCTCGTCGAAGGTGCACGCCGTCGAACAGCAGGAGATCCTCGACGAGGCGTTCGGCTGAGTTCGCTCAGCCGAACGCTCGAGGAGACATCAAACAGCGACGAGGCGTTCGGCTCGGTAAGCCGATGCTCGGCGTACAGGGTTTAGCCATACTTTTAGCTACAATCGCGGTTATGGCTGTTGTCCCACTGGGCGAAGTCCGCAATCGCCTCTCTGAGTACGTCGCCGAAGTTGAGCTGACACACGAGCGCATCACGATAACCCGGCACGGTCATCCGGCGGCGGTATTGATCTCGGCCGATGACCTGGCGTCCATCGAGGAAACGCTGGAGGTGCTACGCACCCCTGGCGCCAGCGAGGCCATTCGTGAAGGCCTCGCCGATGTTGCCGCAGGGCGCTTCGTGAGCAACGACGAGATCCGCAACCGTTACACCGCGCGGTGAGCGACGACCATCCCTACCACGTGGCGATCACCGCGACAGCGGCACGCGACCTGCAACGCTTACCCGAAAAGATCGCCGCCGCATGTGTCGAGTTTGTTTTCGGACCGCTGCTTAACAACCCGCATAGGTTGGGCAAGCCGCTGCGCAATGACCTTGAAGGCCTCCACTCAGCCCGCCGCGGTGATTACCGCGTCGTCTACGCCATCGACGACGGCCACCACCGAGTCGAGATCATCCACATCGCTCGTCGCAGTGCCAGCTACCGAATGAACCCGTGCCGGCCACGTTAAGCCGTACCCCGGGTACCGGCTAACCTGATGGCAGCCGAGACAAGGGAGGGTACGTCATGGAGGGGTTCGCCGGAAAGGTCGCCGTTGTCACCGGCGCGGGATCGGGCATCGGGCAGGCGCTGGCAATCGAGCTGGCCCGCTCGGGCGCCAAGGTGGCCATCAGCGACGTCGACACCGACGGCCTGGCAGACACCGAGCACCGGCTAAAGGCGATCAGCACGCCGGTCAAGACGGACCGACTCGACGTAACCGAACGCGAAGCCTTCCTAGCCTACGCCGATGCGGTCAACGAGCACTTCGGCACTGTGAACCAGATCTACAACAACGCCGGCATCGCCTTTACCGGCGATATCGAGGTCAGCCAGTTCAAGGACATCGAACGGGTGATGGACGTCGATTTTTGGGGTGTGGTCAACGGCACCAAGGCGTTCCTGCCGCATTTGATCGCCTCCGGGGACGGCCACGTCATCAACATCTCCAGCGTGTTCGGGTTGTTTTCGGCGCCGGGTCAGGCGGCCTACAACTCGGCCAAGTTCGCCGTCCGCGGCTTTACCGAGGCGCTGCGCCAGGAAATGGCGTTGGCGGGTCACCCGGTGAAGGTGACGACGGTGCACCCCGGCGGTGTCAAGACCGCGATCGCCCGTAACGCCACCGCCGCCGAGGGACTTGACCAGGCCGAGCTGGCCGAGACGTTCGATAAGCGGGTGGCCCATCTCAGCCCACAGCGGGCCGCGCAGATCATCCTGACGGGGGTGGCCAAGAACAAGGCCCGGGTGTTGGTGGGTGTCGACGCCAAGGTACTGGACCTGGTGGTCCGGCTGACCGGTTCCGGATATCAGCGGATCTTTCCGATCATCACCGGCCGGTTGATACCCCGCCCGCGCTGACGGCTGGTGAGGAAAGCGCGCCCGAAGGTTGTTCGGCCGACGCGGTGTGTCATCGCGTCGACCCGGACGCTCGTGGCGGCTCAACGTCCCAGCGGGTGTTCGGCGAGCCAGCCGGCGGCCACCGCCGCCGGGTCGGCCCCCGCGGCCACCTGGCGGCGCATCCCGATCAGGGCCGTGGTGTCCAGCACGCCGGCGACCTCGTTGACGGCCAGCAGTTGCCGCTCGGTCAGCGCGTTGCGACGATACAGCGGAACGATGTTCTCGGCCCGGATCAGCGCGGGCTTGCCGTCGGTCAGCATGATCAGGTCCGCGGGGATGTCGGGGTCGGCGGTGGTGGTCCAGGCCGCGACCAGCTGTCCGGCCCGCAGCGCGGCGAACATTGTTGCGTCATTCCGAAACTCACGCGGGGCGGGCAGCCGGCACGGTCCCACGGCCGCGGGTGTGTGGGCGCCGGCAACGCGCCCGACCAACAACCCGCGGCAGTGGCTGGGCAGCTCGCTGAGATCGCCGCCGCCCCAGGCCTTGGCGGTGGATTGAGTCACCACCAACGCGGGTTTGTCTTCTGCGGCGGTGGTGTAGTCGCCTGCGGCTATGCCCTCGGGAAGGGCCGAGACGATGGCGCGGTATACCTGGGCATCCGAGCGCACCGACGCATCGGGTTGCAAGGTCTGCAACATCTGACCGGTGAAAGCGGGTACGACGGTGAACGCGCCCGAGTCCAGTTTCGCCACCGGGTCGGCGGCGGTTTCGGCGTGCGCCGCAAAACCGTACGACCGCAGCGCCGCGACGTAGATGGCGGCCAGCAGCATCGCCTCGGAGTCCGGCGTGGATCCGACCACCAACTCCGGGTGGCGATCGCCGGTGTCGGCCGAGCAGCCAGCCACGCCAGACACTGCAAGCAGGACGGCAAGCAGCAGCGCGAGGATCCTGGTGATTCTCACACCGAAGTGTCTGAGCCGATAGTCACCGCGACAGATGCAGTTGGCACGGGCTTGAGGGTACTGGGCCCGATCCACACCGTCGGCGCGGGGATCCAGGCAAACACGCAATGCACCGTCAAGCAACGGGACACGCTTCGTGCCGACCCGTTGGTCAATCTCGCCGCGAGAGAGGCCCCGCGATGGAGTATCTGATTGCAGCGCAGGACGTGTTGGTGGCCGCGGCCGCTGATTTGGAGGGCATCGGCTCGGCGCTGGCCGCAGCTAACAGGGCGGCCGAGGCCCCGACCACGGGGCTGCTGGCCGCGGGTGCCGACGAGGTATCAGCGGCCATCGCGTCGCTGTTTTCCGGGAACGCCCAGGCCTATCAAGCGCTGAGCGCACAGGCGGCGGCATTTCATCAGCAGTTTGTGCGGGCACTGAGTTCGGCGGCCGGCTCGTATGCGGCGGCCGAGGCCGCCAATGCCTCCCCGATGCAAGCGGTGCTGGATGTGGTCAATGGGCCCACCCAGCTGTTGCTGGGGCGCCCGCTGATCGGCGATGGCGCCAACGGCGGGCCGGGACAAAACGGGGGCGACGGTGGCTTGTTGTACGGCAACGGCGGCAACGGCGGCTCGAGTAGCACCCCAGGCCAGCCCGGCGGTCGCGGCGGCGCGGCCGGGTTGATCGGCAACGGTGGCGCCGGGGGAGCCGGCGGGCCCGGCGCGAACGGCGGTGCCGGCGGCAACGGCGGGTGGCTATACGGCAACGGTGGGCTCGGCGGCAACGGTGGGGCGGCCACCCAGATCGGGGGCAATGGCGGCAACGGAGGCCACGGCGGCAACGCCGGGCTATGGGGCAACGGGGGGGCGGGTGGAGCCGGAGCGGCAGGAGCGGCCGGCGCCAACGGGCAAAACCCGGTGTCCCATCAGGTCACGCACGCGACCGATGGCGCCGACGGCACTACCGGACCCGATGGCAACGGGACCGACGCCGGCTCGGGCAGCAACGCAGTCAACCCCGGCGTGGGCGGTGGTGCAGGCGGCATAGGCGGGGATGGAACCAACCTTGGGCAGACCGACGTGTCCGGGGGTGCCGGCGGCGACGGCGGCGACGGCGCCAACTTCGCCTCCGGAGGTGCCGGCGGTAACGGTGGCGCCGCTCAAAGCGGCTTTGGTGACGCTGTCGGCGGCAATGGCGGCGCCGGCGGAAACGGCGGAGCCGGCGGCGGCGGGGGGCTGGGCGGAGCGGGTGGCAGCGCCAATGTTGCAAATGCTGGCAACAGCATAGGGGGCAACGGTGGCGCCGGCGGGAACGGCGGTATCGGCGCTCCCGGTGGTGCCGGCGGCGCCGGAGGAAATGCCAATCAAGATAATCCTCCTGGGGGCAACTCCACCGGGGGCAATGGTGGTGCCGGCGGCGACGGCGGCGTCGGTGCCTCGGCTGACGTTGGTGGCGCCGGCGGCTTTGGGGGCAGCGGGGGTCGCGGCGGGCTACTGCTCGGCACGGGCGGCGCCGGCGGCGACGGCGGCGTCGGGGGCGACGGGGGCATCGGCGCTCAAGGCGGCAGCGGCGGCAACGGCGGCAACGGCGGGATCGGCGCCGACGGCATGGCCAACCACGGCCTTCTCCCCGGCCACCGCGGCGACGGCGGCCACGCCCGCGGGGCGGTCGGCAACGGGGGGGCCGGGGGGGCCGGGGCCCCCGGTGCCGGCGGCGTCGCCCCCGGCGGTGGG
>OBKH01000020.1_pt1 | contig 70176 bp, 60 predicted proteins | sample 1496241 | NCBI WGS metagenome assembly OBKH01 (sample SAMN03273953, study PRJEB22546) | soil metagenome | isolation source: rice field elevated CO2 plus elevated temperature | place: India: CRRI Experimental farm Cuttack,Odisha-753006 | collected 2013-12-17 | reverse complement strand
AGCAGACGCAGAATCGCATGATTTGAGCTCAAATCATGCGATTCTGCGTCTGCTCGCGCCCTTGCGGCTAGATCCCCAGAACCTGGGCGCTGGCCCACAGCGCGAGCACCGCCATCGCCAGGGCCGCAGGCACGGTGCACAGTCCCAGTCGGGTGTACTCGCCGACGCTGGCGTCGACGTTGTGCCGGCGCAGCACGCCCCGCCACAGCAGGTTAGACAGCGAACCGGCATAGGTCAGGTTGGGTCCGATGTTGACCCCGAGTAGCACGGCCAGCACGGCCGCCGGCCCGCCGGCCGCCACCAGCGGCACTAACACCAGAGTCGCGGGCAGGTTGTTGACCACGTTGGCCAGCACGGCGGCCAGCGCGGCGATGCCGAGCAGCGCGGGCAACCCGGACCCGGTCGGCAGCACGGCGGACATCCTGGCGGCCATGCCGTTGAGCATGACCGCGTGCACCACGACACCCAGGGCCAACACAAAGACCAGGAACGACACGTTGACGGCGCGCGCGATCCGCAGCACCGAAGTGTGTCCACGCCGCAGACTTCGCAGCGCCAACACTGCGGCGCCAGCCAGCGCCGCCCACGTTGGGGCCAGTCCCACCGACTCGGCGACGGCGAAGCCCCCGAGTGTCAGCGCCACCACCACCAGCACGAACATTGGCAGGCGCGGCGCCGGCTTGAGTTGCTGCCGGTCCGGCACCACGCGTAGATCCCGGGCGAAAAACCAGCGGAAGACCACATAGACCGCGGCCACGGCGGACAGCCAAGGCAATGCCATCAGCAGCGTGAACTTGGTGAACGAGATGCCGGCACCGTGGTAGGCGAGCAGGTTGGTCAGATTCGACACCGGAAGCAGCAGCGAAGCGGCGTTGGCTAGGTGGGCGGTGGCGTAGGCATAGGGGCGCACCGGGGTCCGCAGCCGGCGGACCGTCGCCAGCACCACCGGGGTCAACAGCACCACGGTGGCGTCCAGGCAGAGCGCCGCGGTGATGGCGGCCGAGACGGCGAACACCTGCCGTAGCAGTCGGTGCGACTCCGCGCTCGCTCGAGCCATGGCCGCGCCGGCTGCCTCGAACAGGCCTTCGTCGTCGCACAGCTTAGCCAGCACCAGAACCGCACCCAGAAACGCGACCACGCGCGCCAGCCCGGACACCTGCGCCATCGCCTGCTGGGGCGAGATCGCCCCGATCGCTAACAGGATGACCGCTGCCGGAACCGCCGCCGCTGCCTCCGGCCAGCCGCGTGGGCGGGCAACCGCGAACCCCAGGACCACGGCAAGCAGTATCAGCGCAACAGCAAGTGTCAAGGGCTAGAGCGCTTCACATCCAGGGATCCTCGCGGCGCCACACCGTCGGCATCTGCAGCGCGACGCCGTCCTGGGCGGCCAGCTCGTCGAGGATGCGGATCGACAGGTCTAGGTCGTCGGCCGCATATGGCAAGGCCCGCAACGGCTTTGACAGCGGCCGAAAAAAGTCGTCCCAGTGGATGAGAATCACGCGGCGGACGCCCACCGTGCGCACGGTCTCGGTCCAGTATTCGAGCAGGTATGACGGCGGTTGCAGGCCGAGCTGGCCGACACTGAGGTAGGCGGCATCGGCGCGGTAACCGGCCAGTGCGCCGCTGACGAAACCGGCGCTGTCCTGGATTAACAGCCGGCGCCCCGATGGCCGGTGGTGCACCAGCGTCGACCACGCCTCACCGCAGCGGTAGGCCGACGCCTTCACCGGCGGTGTCAGTGGTGCGCTGATCACACCGGGAAACCGGTCGGGTGGGCAGTGATGCGACTCCACCAACGTCACGTCGAAGGCGCCCAACTGGATTGGTTCACCTGGGACGGCGACGACAAGAGACTCCTCAGGCAACCCGTATCCGCGCCCGACATTGGCCGCCGACTCCCCCCCGACCAGCTGGGCTCCGGTACGGTCGGCGACCAGCGCGGAATCCATCGCGTGGTCGATGTGAGTGTGCACCGGGATAACGGCCGTCAGCCGGGAGACATTGGCCCGGGCAAGGCAACCGTCGACCCGCTCCGCTGACGGCGACACTTTACCCGCCGCCACCCGTGCCAGGCCGGGCCGGGAAAAGTAGCCATCAGTCATCAGGGCCGACGATCCGTCGTCGACCAGCAGCGTCGCAACGCCCATCCAGGTCACCGACAACGGAGCATCGGATCTGGCGGTAGGCACGCTAAACCTGTTGGAATACCGCGCGATATTGGGACGCCCAAGTTTCGGCCGCATCAGCGGCGGTCCTTGATCGCGGTTCCCGCGGCATTCGGGTGGCCACGCACAGCTGTTGGAATCTCTGCCGTATCTACCGAATAGCCATGTATGTAAACCGATTTCGCCGTGATGGCAAGGGGACCGTCGGCCATGCCTACTGCTTAGCAACCTTGGCCGCGATTTGGTTAGCGATGCCAATCGCCACCAAATCCGGTTGGCTATAGGCGCACGTGACAATGTCGATAGTGACGTTGTTGCGCGCAGTCAGGGCACGCTGGCAGGTCCATCCGTCGCCGCCTTCCTGAACCTGCGAGCTACTGAGCATGCCGTTGTCGTTGACAACGTCAGCCACAGTCCAGGCGGCGTCGTCCTGTCCGGGGGTGACTTCGACAAACCGGCGGTTCGAGCAGCTGCTCCAGCTTTGCACCGAGGAGCTGTAGAACTCCTCGGCATCATGTGCGGTCGGGAAGCCGACGACCGCTTGAATGGCGTAGTGGTCGCGTTTCTTGGAGTCATCGATGCTGTCATCCAGCCGTTGGCCGCGCATAGCGGTCCACCCGGTGCCGGCATAGACCTTTTCCTGTGCTGGACCGTCGATAGCCAGGCAATTCTTGTCGGCCACGCTCTTGCTCCAGTCCCACATTGCCTTGGCGTTGAACCACACCTTCATCGATGTCGCACCCAGCGCGGCATTGATCTGGCTCAAGTCGAGAAGCAGCCCTTCAAGCGCTGAAACCGGTATCGGATCCTGATGCAGTGGTCCGGATTTGTCGGCAGCCACGGCGGTCCCGTCGACCACGTTGGTGCATCCGGCTGCGAGCATGCACGCACCGACCAGCGCGGCGAGCGCGGCTAGCTGCTTGCCCACTGTTCCTCCCTGCCGGCACCATGTGCGACAAGCTTAAGCGCAGCAGTACCGGCGGTGCCTGGGCATCCAGCAAAACGGGGAGCTCAAGAACGATTCATGAACGAGGGGTCGTCACCAACGTCGAAACCGACGGTTGCCAGCCGGCCCACGATATTGCGTGCTCGAGGGTCCGCTGTACCCTCACCGAACGTGAGTCCCACACCGCGGAGGCGGGCGACTCTGGCGTCGTTAGCAGCCGAGCTCAAGGTGTCCCGCACCACTGTCTCGAATGCTTTTAACCGACCGGATCAGCTCTCCGCCGATCTACGTGAACGAGTGCTTGCCACGGCCAAGCGACTGGGCTATGCCGGACCGGATCCGGTGGCGCGATCGTTGCGGACCCGCAAAGCCGGTGCGGTCGGTTTGGTGATGGCCGAACCGCTGACCTATTTCTTCAGCGACCCGGCCGCGCGGGATTTTGTTGCGGGAGTGGCGCAGTCGTGCGAAGAGCTGGGGCAGGGCCTGCAGCTGGTTTCCGTCGGCTCCAGTCGGAGCCTTGCGGACGGCACAGCTGCCGTGCTCGGCGCTGGGGTGGACGGCTTCGTGGTGTATTCGGTAGGCGACGACGATCCCTACCTGCAGGTCGTGCTGCAGCGGCGGCTGCCGGTGGTGGTGGTCGACCAGCCCAAAGACCTCTCCGGAGTGTCCCGGGTCGGCATCGACGACCGGGCGGCGATGCGTGAGCTTGCCGGCTACGTACTCGGGTTGGGGCATCGCGAGCTCGGCCTGCTGACCATGCGGCTGGGACGGGATCGGCGGCAAGACTTGGTGGACGCCGAGCGGCTGCGGTCGCCGACCTTCGACGTACAGCGCGAACGCATCGTCGGCGTATGGGAGGCGATGACGGCCGCCGGCGTCGACCCGGACTCGCTGACCGTGGTGGAAAGCTACGAGCATTTGCCGACGTCCGGCGGCACTGCCGCCAAGGTGGCTCTGCAGGCCAATCCGCGGCTGACCGCGCTGATGTGCACAGCGGACATCTTGGCGCTCTCAGCTATGGATTACCTTCGGGCGCACGGGATTTACGTGCCCGGGCAGATGACCGTCACAGGGTTTGACGGAGTGCCAGAGGCGCTGAGCCGGGGGCTGACCACGGTCGCGCAGCCGAGTCTGCACAAGGGGCACCGGGCGGGCGAGCTATTGCTGAAGCCGCCGCGGTCCGGACTGCCCGTCATCGAGGTGCTCGATACCGAGCTGGTCCGGGGCCGCACCGCGGGTCCGCCGGCGTAAGTCTTCTAGGCGCTGTCTTGATCGCCGATCAGCAGCCGCACGGCCAGGTCCAGCCGCTTGCTGACGTCGGTAGCCGAGGCTCGTCGGGTAAGCCACGCGAGCAGGTTCGACAACCACACGTCCGAGATCACCCGCGCTATGTGGTACTGGTCCTCGGTTGGTTCGCCGTTGGCCATTGCACGCGCGAACATACTGTCGATGAGCTTTTCGACCTGGTCGACCTCGCTGGCCGCCGAGGCGTCGGCGAACACGTAGGCACGTGTCATGGCCTCGGTGAGTAGCGGATTGCGTTGCATCGCGCGGTTGAGCTTGCCGACCATAAAGTTCAGCCGCTGGAAGGGGGTGGCCCCGGCGACCGCGGAGCGGTCGGTTTTCGCGTCGATGCGGCTGAATTCCCGACCCAGCGCCGACACCAGCAGATGCACCTTCGACGGGAAGTACCGGTACAGCGTGCCAACCGCGACGTCGGCGCGGTCGGCGACGGCGCGCATCTGCACCGCCTCATAGCCGCCTTTGGACGCGATAGCCATGGTGGCGTCCAAGATGCGCTTGCGGCGCTCCCGCTGTGCCTCCGATCCGAGCTCGGACTCGGCAAGTACCGCCACTTTCATGACCGCGCGAGGTGGTGCGTCGGGAGCGCTACTGGTGTTCGTGTTCGCTGACGACATGTAGCGGGCAGCTCCTCTTCCGGGCGGTTCGTTTGCAAACGATACGCATGCTGTGTGTAGATTTCCCACCTCCCGACAGCCGAGACGACGACATGTGCTGGAGTTATTGCCTTCGACTTGACGGTTGATCGTTAGCACTATTAGAACACGTTCTAGTGGGCAAGAACGCTCCATTGCTATGTGAAATTGTCGACGCGGAGGTCTGCAGGTGGTAGCGACCGTCACCGACGAACAATCCGCGGCTCGTGAGTTGGTGCGCGGCTGGGCCCGCACCGCGGCCTCAGGTGCGGCCGCGACTGCGGCGGTCCGCGACATGGAATACGGCTTCGAAGAAGGAAATGCGGACGCATGGCGGCCGGTGTTCGCCGGGCTGGCGGGCCTGGGCCTCTTCGGTGTCGCCGTCCCAGAGGATTGTGGCGGAGCTGGCGGCAGCATCGAGGACCTGTGTGCGATGGTCGACGAGGCGGCCAGGGCGTTGGTACCGGGGCCGGTCGCGACCACCGCGGTGGCCACTTTGGTTGTCTCCGATCCCAAGCTGCGCAGCGCGCTAGCGTCGGGTGAACGGTTCGCCGGGGTGGCTATCGACGGTGGCGTGCAGGTCGACCCGAAGACGTCGACCGCGTCGGGCACCGTCGGCCGAGTGCTTGGTGGCGCGCCCGGCGGCGTCGTGCTGTTGCCGGCCGACGGGAATTGGCTGCTGGTGGACACTGCTTGCGACGAGGTCGTAGTGGAGCCGCTGCGGGCCACCGACTTTTCGCTGCCGCTGGCCCGGATGGTGCTGACATCGGCACCGGTCACCGTTCTGGAGGTGTCGGGGGAGCGGGTGGAAGACCTGGCCGCTACCGTGCTGGCGGCCGAGGCGGCCGGGGTGGCTCGATGGACGCTCGATACCGCGGTTGCCTACGCCAAGGTGCGGGAGCAATTCGGCAAGCCGATCGGCAGCTTCCAGGCTGTCAAGCACCTGTGTGCTCAGATGTTGTGCCGTGCCGAGCAGGCCGATGTGGCCGCCGCCGATGCGGCCCGCGCCGCAGCCGATTCCGATGGCACCCAACTTTCGATCGCCGCGGCGGTGGCCGCGAGCATCGGCATCGACGCCGCCAAAGCCAACGCCAAGGACTGTATCCAGGTGCTCGGTGGTATCGGCTGCACCTGGGAGCACGACGCGCATTTGTATCTGCGCCGGGCCCACGGAATCGGTGGGTTCCTCGGTGGATCCGGGCGCTGGCTGCGTCGGGTTACGGCGCTGACCCAGGCCGGTGTCCGTCGTCGCTTGGGCGTCGACCTGGCCGAGGTGGCCGGCCTGCGACCGGAGATCGCGGCGGCGGTCGCCGAGGTGGCCGCGTTGCCCGAGGAGAAACGTCAGGTGGCGCTGGCGGACACCGGCCTGCTGGCGCCGCACTGGCCGGCGCCGTACGGGCGCGGCGCGTCCCCGGCCGAGCAACTGCTGATCGATCAGGAACTGGCCGCGGCCAAGGTTGAGCGCCCGGACCTGGTGATCGGCTGGTGGGCGGCGCCGACCATCCTTGAACACGGCACGCCGGAACAGATCGAACGTTTCGTCCCGGCCACCATGCGCGGTGAATTCCTTTGGTGTCAGCTATTTTCCGAGCCGGGGGCCGGTTCGGACCTGGCGTCGCTGCGTACCAAGGCGGTGCGGGCTGACGGCGGCTGGCTGCTCACCGGACAGAAGGTGTGGACGTCGGCGGCTCACAAGGCTCGGTGGGGGGTGTGCCTGGCGCGCACCGACCCGGATGCTCCGAAGCACAAGGGCATTACCTACTTCCTGGTGGACATGACCACACCGGGAATTGAGATCCGACCGCTGCGCGAGATCACCGGCGACTCGCTGTTCAACGAGGTCTTCCTGGACAATGTGTTCGTCCCCGACGAGATGGTCGTCGGCGCCGTGAACGACGGCTGGCGGCTGGCGCGCACCACGCTAGCCAACGAGCGGGTCGCGATGGCCACCGGGACCGCGCTGGGCAACCCGATGGAAGAGCTGCTCAAGGTCTTGGGTGACATGGAACTCGATGTCGCGCAGCAAGATCGGCTGGGCAGGCTGATCCTGCTGGCTCAGGCCGGTGCGCTGTTGGACCGGCGGATCGCCGAGTTGGCCGTCGGCGGCCAGGATCCGGGGGCGCAATCCAGCGTCCGCAAACTGATCGGCGTGCGCTACCGACAGGCGCTGGCCGAATACCTGATGGAGGTGTCCGACGGGGGCGGGCTCGTCGAGAACCGCGCGGTGTACGACTTCCTCAACACCCGGTGCCTGACGATAGCCGGCGGTACCGAGCAGATCCTGTTGACGGTGGCCGCCGAACGGCTGCTGGGTCTGCCGCGTTGATTTACCGGCTCAGCGAGTACCAGGACGAGTCCTAGCTAGGAAAAGTTGGCTTGCGCGCAGGTGCTGGGCGAGGTGAGGTTGACCCCCGGGTAGACCACCTGCATGTGTGTACACACGATGACGTTGACGTCGGTCATCGGTTGACCGGTCGACCAATTGGTCGAGTCGATGACCCCGGTGGTCTGGTATTTGTCCGGCGGACCCTCGCCGAAGTAGACGGTGGTGATCACGTCGGATCCGCCCGCCTTCATTACCCGTTCGAACTGGCTGGTGGCGTGCGCGTCCAGATAGGCCAACCGGTTCGTCGAACGGATCTCGGTGGTTTGGCGCGCCCACAGCCCGGGCGGAAAGCCCGTCGGGCCGTCGGGTGTGCGCAGATTTGCTCCAGCGACGAAGTCGCAGCTGCCGTTGGGGTGGCAATCGAGGAAGGTGTGCGTCTCCAGCTGGGTGACCTCGTCGACCGGGAACAGGGTGGTGGCGGTGTTGCTCCCGGCCGCCGAGGTGGGCGCGGGCAGTAACGTCAGCATCAGCCCGACGAGCGTGCAACCCGGTATCAGCCGCGTCATCTCGCTCCCTTCCGGGACTACTCGTCGTAGGTCACTTCCACCGAATCAGATTCCGGGCGAGATTGACAGGCCAAAATCAGTCCCTCATCGAGATCCTGCTGCTCGAGCACGTCGTTGACTCCCATATTCACTTTGCCGGCGCGCAGGGTGCACGCACACGCACCGCAGTGGCCTTCCCGGCAGGAGAACGGCGCGTCCAGGCCCGCGGCCAGCAGCACGTCGAGCAGCTTGGCGGTGCGCGGCCAGGAGACGGTGTGGGTTTGGCCGTCGAGTTCCACCACCGCGGTCGCCGGCGCCTCGTCACCGCTGTCGTCGACCTTGACGGCCGCGAACGGATCCGATTCCAGCGACTTGAACACCTCGATGTGCACCTGTTGGGCGGGCACTTTCAGCGCCGCCAGGGCGTCCCGGGCCGCCTGCATGAACGGGCCGGGCCCACAGATGAACACCGGCCGGTCGGTGTAGGGCGCGACGAGCTTGGCCAGCGCGCTCGCGCTCGGCAGCCCCTGCAGCGACTCTAGCCAGTGCAGCACCGTGAGCCGGTCGGGATACTTCGCCGCCAACTCGCGCAGCGCGTCTCCGAAGATGACCGAGCGGTCGTCGCGGTTGGCGTAGAGCAGCGTCACCTGTCCACCGCCCTCGGCAAGCGCCGATTTGCAGATCGACATGATCGGGGTGATGCCGCTACCCGCTGCCAGCAGGAGGAAATCGGCGTCGAGGGTTGTGGGGACGAAGTTGCCCGACGGGGCCAGCACGTGGATGCGCATGCCCACCTGCGCGTGATCGCACAACCAGTTGGAGGCGTACCCGTCGGCGGTTCGTTTGACCGTGACCGCCAAGGCGTCGTCGGTGTAGGGCGAACTGCACAACGAGTAGCAGCGCGCCACCGAACCGGTACGCTCGCTGGGCACGCGCAGCGTCAAGAATTGGCCGGGGGCGTAACGCAGGCGCCGAGGGGGGATCTCCGGGTCGTCCGATCCGTCGGGCACCGCGAAGACCAGCGATCGCGCCTCGTCGGTTTCGTCGACGACCTCGGCGATCTGCAGTTCAAGGACGTGGTCGCCGAGTGGCTCGTCTCCAATTGCCTCGGTCAAGACCCGTCCTCTCTTCCGTCATAACTAGAACATGTTACAGAAAACCCATTTGGTATCGCTACCTGCCGCAGGAATACCTAGCTCGACACAAATCGGAACGTGTTCTAGTCTTTCTCTAAGTTCGCAACCCGGAGAGGCAAAAGTAAGTGACGTCCATTCAACAGCGTGATGCTCAGTCTGTCTTGGCTGCCATCGATAATCTGCTGCCGGAGATTCGGGATCGCGCCCAGGCCACGGAGGATCTGCGGCGGCTGCCCGACGAGACCGTCAAGGCGCTCGACGACGTCGGCTTCTTCACCCTGTTGCAGCCGCAGCAGTGGGGCGGACTGCAGTGCGACCCTGCGCTGTTCTTCGAGGCGACGCGTCGACTGGCGAGCGTGTGTGGTTCCACCGGGTGGGTGAGCTCAATCGTCGGCGTGCACAACTGGCATCTGGCGCTGTTCGACCAACGGGCCCAAGAGGAGGTCTGGGGCGAGGACCCGAGTACGCGGATCTCGTCCTCGTACGCACCGATGGGGGCGGGCGTGGTGGTCGACGGTGGCTACCTGGTCAACGGGTCGTGGAACTGGTCCTCGGGCTGCGACCATGCCAGCTGGACGTTCGTCGGCGGCCCGGTCATCAAGGACGGCCGGCCGGTGGACTTCGGCAGTTTCCTGATCCCGCGCAGCGAATACGAGATCAAGGACGTGTGGTACGTGGTCGGCTTACGTGGTACCGGCAGCAACACCCTGGTGGTCAAGGATGTCTTTGTGCCCCGGCACCGGTTCTTGTCGTACAAGGCGATGAACGACCACACCGCGGGAGGGCTGGCGACCAACAGCGCACCTGTCTATAAAATGCCATGGGGCACAATGCATCCCACTACGATTTCGGCGCCGATTGTCGGCATGGCCTACGGTGCCTACGCCGCGCACGTCGAGCACCAGGGCAAGCGGGTGCGCGCGGCGTTCGCCGGGGAAAAGGCCAAAGACGACCCGTTTGCCAAGGTCCGTATCGCCGAGGCGGCCAGCGACATCGACGCCGCGTGGCGCCAACTGATCGGTAATGTGAGCGACGAATACGCGCTGCTGGCTGCCGGCAAGGAGATTCCGTTCGAACTGCGCGCCCGTGCGCGCCGCGACCAGGTGCGCGCCACCGGTCGCTCAATCGCCTCGATCGACCGGCTGTTCGAGGCGTCCGGTGCCACCGCGTTGTCCAATGAGGCTCCGATTCAACGGTTCTGGCGCGACGCGCACGCCGGTCGGGTGCACGCCGCCAACGACCCCGAGCGGGCATACGTGATCTTTGGAAACCACGAGTTCGGGTTGCCGCCCGGCGACACCATGGTCTAGCTGGTCTAGGCGAAATGACAGCTACCGAGGAATTGACGTTCGAATCCACCTCGCGCTTTGCGGAAGTGGACGTCGACGGGCCGCTGAAACTGCACTACCACGAGGCCGGCGTGGGCAACGACCAGACGGTGGTGCTACTGCACGGCGGTGGGCCCGGCGCGGCGAGCTGGACGAACTTCTCGCGTAATATCGCGGTGCTGGCGCGGCACTTTCATGTGCTGGCCGTCGACCAGCCCGGTTACGGCCATTCCGACAAGCGGGCCGAGCACGGCCAGTTCAATCGCTATGCCGCGATGGCGCTGAAGGGGCTCTTCGATCAGCTGGGGCTGGGGCGGGTACCGCTGGTGGGCAACTCGTTGGGCGGGGGAACCGCGGTCCGGTTTGCGCTGGACTACCCGGCCCGGGCAGGACGGTTAGTGCTGATGGGCCCGGGGGGCCTGAGTATCAACCTGTTTGCGCCCGACCCGACCGAGGGAGTCAAACGGCTGTCGAAGTTCTCCGTTGCGCCCACCCGGGAGAACCTCGAGGCGTTCCTGCGGGTCATGGTCTACGACAAGAACCTGATCACCCCCGAGTTGGTGGATCAGCGGTTTGCGCTGGCCAGCACCCCGGAGTCGTTGACGGCAACACGGGCGATGGGAAAGTCGTTCGCCGGAGCCGACTTCGAGGCCGGCATGATGTGGCGCGAGGTGTATCGGCTGCGCCAGCCGGTGTTGCTGATCTGGGGTCGTGAGGACCGGGTCAACCCGCTGGACGGCGCGCTGGTTGCGTTGAAAACGATTCCGCGTGCGCAGCTGCACGTATTCGGGCAGTGTGGGCATTGGGTGCAGGTGGAGAAGTTCGACGAGTTCAACAAGCTGACGATTGAATTTCTGGGAGGTGGCAGATGAGCATCCGGTCGCTGGGCTATCTGCGCATCGAGGCCACTGACATGGCTGCCTGGCGGGAGTATGGACTGAAGGTCCTGGGCATGGTCGAGGGCAAAGGGGCCCCAGAAGGGGCCCTGTATCTGCGGATGGATGACTTTCCGGCCCGGCTGGTGGTCGTGCCCGGTGAGCACGACAGGCTGTTGGAGGCCGGTTGGGAATGCGCGAATGCCGAAGGCCTGCAGGAAATCCGGAACCGCCTGGATTTGGAGGGCACGCCGTACAAAGAGGCCACCGCCGCCGAGCTGGCCGATCGCCGGGTGGACGAGATGATCCGGTTTGCCGACCCTTCCGGCAATTGCCTGGAGGTCTTCCACGGTACCGCGCTGGAACACCGCCGAGTGGTCAGCCCGTATGGGCACAGGTTCGTCACCGGTGAGCAGGGTATGGGCCATGTGGTGCTGTCCACCCGCGACGATGCTGAGGCGTTGCATTTCTACCGAGACGTGCTCGGCTTTCGGCTGCGTGACTCGATGCGGCTACCGCCACAGATGGTAGGGCGGCCCGCCGACGGGCCGCCAGCCTGGCTGCGTTTCTTCGGCTGTAACCCGCGTCACCACTCGTTGGCCTTCCTGCCGATGCCGACGTCCAGCGGCATCGTGCACCTGATGGTCGAGGTCGAGCAGGCCGACGACGTGGGCCTGTGCCTGGACCGGGCGTTGCGGCGCAAGGTGCCGATGTCGGCCACCCTGGGCCGGCATGTCAACGACCTGATGCTGTCGTTCTACATGAAGACGCCCGGTGGCTTCGACATCGAATTCGGTTGTGAGGGCAGGCAAGTCGACGATCGGGACTGGATCGCCCGGGAGAGTACTGCGGTCAGCCTATGGGGTCACGATTTCACCGTAGGCGCTCGCGGCTAGCTCGAAAGCAAACGATGTCGGCTCAGATCGATCCACGCACGTTCCGCTCCGTGCTCGGTCAGTTCTGTACGGGGATCACTGTCATCACCACTGTGCACGACGACGTGCCCGTCGGGTTTGCGTGCCAGTCGTTCGCGGCGCTGTCGTTGGAACCGCCGTTGGTGCTGTTCTGCCCCACTAAGGTGTCGCGGTCCTGGCAGGCCATCGAGGCCAGCGGCCGGTTCTGCGTCAACGTACTGACCGAAAAGCAGAAAGACGTCTCGGCGCGATTCGGCTCGAAGGAGCCGGACAAGTTCGCCGGTATCGATTGGCGCCCTTCGGAACTAGGCTCACCGATCATCGAGGGATCGCTGGCCTACATTGACTGCACGGTGGCGTCGGTGCACGACGGCGGCGATCACTTCGTGGTGTTCGGTGCCGTCGAGTCACTGTCAGAGGTCCCGGCGGTCAAGCCGCGGCCGCTGCTGTTCTATCGCGGCGACTACACCGGCATCGAGCCGGAAAAGACCACGCCGGCGCACTGGCGCGACGACCTGGAGGCTTTCCTCATCACCACCACCCAGGACACCTGGCTCTAGTGGCGCGAGCAGACGCAAAATCGCCCATTTTGCGGGCGTGTTGGGCGATTTTGCGTCTGCTCGCCGTCGCCGGTAAGCAGTCTGGTGAGCCACGTCCGGTATGTCGCGTGGTTGGGGCAGCTGTCCTCGCGGATGGCGAATATGCAGACGCTTACGTCAAGGAGCAGCATTGTCGCCGATCAGTTCGGCGAGGGCTTCCTTGTCGTCCAAGTCGACACCGGCCTGCAAGCCTCCGGTGCCGTGGGTCGGCAATAGCATCAGTAACAGGCATCATGATGCGTTGTTGTGTCCGGCGCCGATCCTCCGACCCGCCGGGCATTCGGCCAGATGGCGCGAGCAGCCACCGGATGGGTGAGTGTCAGCGGGCAGTTTGCCGTAGCCGCCGACACGTGTCGCTGCGAGGGCACTTTGTTTGCCGTCGACCCAGAAACTCATGTGGCAAACCACAATCGGTGCGACATAGTTGGCCGGCTGCGCGACGAACGCCCGAATACCCTGCGGTCGGTCCGACGCGGCGACGAGGTCAGAATGGCAACATGGCACTGGATCTGACCGCGTACTTCGATCGCATCAACTATCGCGGCGCTACCGATCCAACCCTGGATGTTCTGCAGGATCTGGTGACCGTGCACAGTCGAACGATTCCGTTCGAGAACCTCGACCCGCTGCTGGGGGTGCCGGTCGACGACCTCAGTCCACAGGCGCTGGCCGACAAGCTGGTACTTCGGCGCCGAGGCGGGTACTGCTTTGAGCACAACGGGCTGATGGGTTATGTGCTGGCCGAACTCGGCTATCGGGTGCGCCGATTCGCCGCCCGCGTCGTCTGGAAGCTCGCGCCGGACGCGCCCCTGCCGCCGCAGACGCACACCCTGCTGGGGGTCACGTTCCCCGGCTCGGGCGGATGCTATCTCGTCGACGTCGGATTCGGCGGCCAAACACCGACCTCACCGCTTCGCCTCGAAACCGGCGCCGTCCAGCCGACAACGCACGAACCTTATCGGCTCGAGGACCGCGTCGACGGCTTTGTCTTGCAGGCGATGGTCCGGGACACATGGCAGACACTGTACGAATTCACCACCCAGACCCGCCCGCAGATCGATCTGAAAGTGGCCAGCTGGTACGCCTCAACACACCCGGCATCGAAGTTCGTCACGGGACTGACCGCCGCGGTGATCACCGACGACGCCCGGTGGAACCTATCTGGCCGCGACCTTGCCGTTCACCGTGCCGGTGGTACCGAGAAGATCCGCCTTGCCGATGCGGCAGCGGTTGTCGACACCCTGAGCGAACGGTTCGGGATCAACGTGGCAGATATCGGCGAGCGCGGCGCGCTCGAGACGCGCATCGACGAGCTATTGGCTCGGCAGCCAGGAGCCGATGCGCCGTAAGGCTTCTTCGATGTCGCCGCTTGGCCCGGCAAACGATATCCGAACAAACGAACCCCCCCGTGCGGTGTCGAAATCGATTCCGGGTGCGATCGCAACACCGGTGTCGGCCAGCAACTTTGAGCAGAAGGCCAGCGAATCGCTGGTGAAGTCCGAGACGTCGGCGTAGACGTAGAATGCGCCGTCGGTGGGTGCCAGCCGGTCGATGCCGATGCGACGCAGACCGTCCAGCAACAGCGAGCGGTTGATCGCGTAGCTGGCCAGGTTGCCGTCGGCCTCGGCGGTCGCCTCCGGGGTGAACGCGGACACCGCGGCGATCTGCGACAAGACCGGCGGGCAGATGGTGAAGTTGCCGGTCAGGCAGTCCACCGCGCGGCGCAGCACCGTCGGCACCAGCAGCCAGCCCAGCCGCCAGCCCGTCATCGCGTAATACTTGGAAAAGCTGTTGACTACCACCGCGTTTCGCGACGTCTGCCAGGCGCAGCTGGTTTGCGGTGCCCCCTGGTACACCAGGCCGTGGTAGACCTCATCACTGATCAACCGGACATCCGATGCGTCACACCACGACGCGATGGCCGCCAGTTCTTCGGGCGGGATGACGGTTCCGGTCGGGTTGGCCGGGCTGGCGACGACGACACCGCGCAGCGGTGGGTCGATCTCGGCCAGCATCTGCGCGGTCGGTTGGAATCGGGTCTGCGGTCCGCACGGGATCTCCACGACCTCACATCCCAGCGCTGACAGGATATTCCGGTAGCACGGGTAGCCGGGACTGGCCATCGCGACCCGATCACCGGCGTCGAAGCACGCCAGAAACGCGAGCAGAAAGCCGCCCGAGGAGCCCGTGGTGATCACCACCGCATCGGGTTCGACGGTGATGCCATGCCGGCGTTGGTAATCCGCGGCGATAGCGTCGCGCAGCTCCGGAATACCCAGCGCCACCGAGTATCCCAACTGGTTGAGATGCAGGGCGGCGGCCGCGGCCGCACGCACCGGTTCCGGAGCGCCCGCACTGGGTTGGCCCGCCGAAAGATTCACCAGATCCCCATGGGTGCGCTGGCGCTCCGCGGCCGCCAACCAGACGTCCATCACGTAGAACGGGGGAACGCCGGCACGCAGGGCGACACGATCCGTCACGGCGACTCCCACACCTCAGATTCCAAACGGCGCAGCACCTCTCGTGGCGACTCGAGCAATTGTGCACTGCCGTGCGCTCGTTTGAAATACAGGTGCATGTCGTGTTCCCAGGTGATCGCGATGCCGCCGTGCAGTTGGATGCCCTCGGCCGCCGCGGTGCTCAACGCCTCGCTGGCGGCCAGCCGCGCGGTGGCGGCGTTGGTGGGTGTGGGCGCGTGGCAGGCGTCGGCGACGACGGCCCGGGCCGCGGCGATGGTCACATACAGGTCGGCCATCCGATGCTTGAGGGCCTGGAAACTGCCGATCGGGCGGCCGAATTGCACTCGGCTCTTGGCGTATTCGACGGTCAGCTGCAGGCAGCGTTCGGCGGCGCCGATCTGCTCGGCCGCCAACAGGATTGCTGCGGTGTCGGCGATTCCGGGATCGGGGCACAGCGGCTCGGTCTCTTCGGATTGCAGGCGGGCCAGCCGGCGAGTGGGGTCCATGGTGGCGACGGGCTGCGCGCTAAAGCGAGTCCACCTGGTCAGCTGCCCGCTGGTGGCGGCGACGACGATATCGGCGATGTCGCCGTTGACCACGTAGTCGGGGTCCAACACCAGCGCGCCGATCGCGCTGCCTTGGGCAAGCTCCGTGAGTGCTTGCGCATCCGGCTTAGCTGCGGCCAGCAGCGCCAGCTCCGCCAGCGTGGTGCCCAGCAGCGGAGAAGGCACCAGCGCCCGGCCCAGCTCCTGCACGACGATCGCGGCATCGGCGAGTTCACCGCCCGCGCCGCCCAGCTCCTCCGGAATGACCAGCGCGGCGGCACCGACCTGCTCACATAGCAGCCGCCACAGCGATTCGTCGTAGCCGCGGTCGGAGGCCATCGCTGCGCGCACCGCCGCCGGGCCGGCATGCTTAGCCACCAGGGAGGCGACGGTTTCCCGTAGCATCTGCCGTTCTTCAGGGGGGGTCATAGCGCCTCCAGCACACGCCGCCGATGCTCCTGCGGCGTACCCCAGGCCGAGTGCAACGCCTGCACCCGCAACAACCACAGCGACAGGTCATGCTCGCAGGTGAACCCGATGGCGCCGTGGGTCTGCAACGCCCAGCGTGCCGCCAGCAGAGCCGCCTCGCTCGCGGCGGCTTTGGCGGCGCTGACATCGCGCGGCTCGAGTGACACGGCCGCGCCGTAAACCAGGGGGCAGGCCAGCTCGATCGCAATGTGCACGTCGGCGAGTTTGTGCTTGATGGCCTGATACGAGCCGATCGCCCGGCCGAACTGCGTGCGCTGTTTGGCGTAGTTGACGGCGGCCTCCAGCAGCGCCTGCCCGGCGCCGACCAGTTGTGCGGCGGTGGCCAGCGCCCCGAACTCATAGGCGCGCGCCACTACGTCTTTCGGGGCCCGCCAGGCCTGGCCGGATGCCGCCACCTCATACAGCCGCCGGCTGGGGTCGACGGACCGGTGGCAATCACCCGGCGTCCCTTCGGTGACGCTGCCATCGCCCGCGAGCAGTACCAGCCCGGCGGTGTCGGCGTCGACGGCGCGCGGAACCCGCGGCGGCATGGCCACGGTGGCGATGAGCTCACCGGAAGCTAGCCCATGGCTGCGTTCAGCCTGATCATCATGAGCCAGCAGAATCGGTGCCACGGCAATGGATTCGGTGACCGGGCCGGGCACGCACCAGCGCCCGAGACGTTCGAGCGCGACAACCAGATCGACCGGACTGGCACCCAGTCCGTCGAACTTCTCCGCTACGCCCAACGCGGTGACGCCCAGGTTGGCCAACTGCTGCCACACCTTGCGGCCGGGCGCCACATCACCGGCAGCCCAAGCACGGACGACGCCGGGCAGGTCGGCGGCGCCGAGCGCCGCGTCGATGCTGGCCGCGAAGTCGCGCTGCTGTTCGTTGAGTGCGAATTCCATGGTCACGTCTTCTCGCGTGGCAGGCCCAGCAGCCGTTCGGCAATGATGTTGCGCTGGATTTCGTTGGTCCCGGCATAGATCGGGCCGCCCAGGGCGAACAGCAACCCCTCGGTCCACGGGCCGGCCAGCTCCCCATCGGCGCCGCGCAGGTCGAGCGCGGTCTGATGCAAGTGCACGTCCAGCTCGGACCAGAACACCTTGGTCACCGACGATTCCGCCCCCAGTTCGCCACCGGCGGCCAGCCTGGTCACCGTGCCGAAGGTCTGCAGCCGGTAGGCCTGCGCCTTGATCCAGGCGTCGGCGACCCGGTCGGCGAACTCCGGGGGCGAGCCGCGGTCCTTCCACAGCTGGACCAGCCGTTCGGCGGAGGCCAGGAAGCGGGCTGGGCTGCGCAGCGACATGCCGCGCTCGTTGCTTGACGTGCTCATGGCCGCGCGCCATCCGTCGTTCGGTGCCCCAATCACATCCCGGTCGGGGACGAACACGTCGTCGAGAAAGATCTCACCGAAACCGGTGTCGCCGCCCAGTTGGGCGATTGGGCGCACGGTAACACCCTTGGCTTTCAGGTCGAACATGAAATACGTGAGCCCGCGGTGCCGTTCGACCGCGGGATCGGAGCGGAACAGCCCAAAACCCATGTCGGCGAACGGCGCCCGCGAGCTCCAGATCTTCTGCCCGTTGAGTAGCCAGCCGCCGTCGACCTTGCTCGCGGTGGAGCGCAGCGACGCCAGGTCGCTGCCGGATTCCGGCTCCGACCAGGCCTGCGCCCAGATCTGTTCGCCGCTAGCCATTTTCGGCAGGATCCGGTCAAGCTGTTCGGCTGTGCCGTGCGCGAACAGCGTCGGCGCCAGCATCGAGGTGCCGTTGGCGCTGGCCCGGCCCGGGGCGCCGGCGCGAAAGTACTCCTCCTCGAACACGATCCAGTGCAGCAGCGGCGCGTCCCGGCCACCATACTTAGCCGGCCAGGTGATCACCGACAGGCCCGCGTCGAACAGTACTCGGTCCCAATAACGGTGTTGCGCAAAGCCTTCCGCATTGTCGTAGGACTTCGTCGGGATCGATGCGGCATTGGCGGCGAGGAACTCGCGCACCTCGGCCTGAAAGGCCAGGGTCTCGTCGTCGAAATTCAGGTCCATCTAGCCCAGCTCTCGCAGTTGTGGTTTGCTCACCTTACCGGCGGCGTTGCGCGGCAGTACGTCGACGAACCGCACCGACCGGGGTGTCTTGAAGTTCGCCAAATGTTCACGGGTGTAAGCGATCACCGATGCCTCGTCGAGGCCCGTGCCGGGGCGCGCCACCACGAACGCCCGGCCGACCTCGCCCAGCCGCTGGTCGGGAACGCCGATCACCGCGGCGTCCGCGACGCCGTCCATCCGGGCCAGCACCTGCTCGACCTCGGCGGGATAGACGTTGAATCCGCCGCAGATGTACATGTCCTTCAGGCGGTCGGTGATGCGCAGGTTGCCCGCCTGGTCGACGGCACCGATGTCGCCGGTGTGCAGCCAGCCGTCGGCGTCGATGGCGGCCGCGGTCGCCTCCGTGTCGTCCAGATAGCCCACCATGACGTTCGGCCCGCGCAGCAACACTTCCCCGTCGTCCGCAATGCGCAACTCAAAGTCGGCGAACGGCCGCCCGCACGTCGTCGCAACGGTCACCGCGTCGTCCTCGGGGCGGCACATCGTCCCCATCCCGTTGGCCTCGGTCAACCCGTAGGCGGTCAGCACGATGTCGATGTCAAGTTCGGACTGCATGCGCTCCACCAGCACCACCGGCACGGTGGCCGCACCGGTGACCGCGAACCGCAGCGAGCTCAGGTCGAAGTCTTTGCGGGCCGGGTGATCCAGCAGGCTCTGGTAGATGGTCGGAGGGCCCGGCAACACGGTGATGCGGTGGCGCTCGATGGCCCGCAGCGCGTGCAGCGGATCGAACGTCACGTGCGGGATCAGCGTGGCACCGGTCTGCAGGCAGGCCAGGATGCCGGCCTTGTAGCCGAAGTTGTGGAAGAACGGGTTGATGCACAGGTAGCGGTCGTCGCTGGTGATCTTCCCGTTGGCGGCCCAGGATGCCGAGGCCGACAGCGACTGCCGGTGCGCGCACAGCACGCCTTTGCTGCGGCCGGTGGTGCCGGAGGTGAACAGGATGTCGCTGACGTCCTGGGGTGCGACGGCGGCGGCACGGGCTGCGACGGCATCCAGGGCCCCGGCACCCGTGGCGATGAACTCGTCCCAGGTCCCGTCGTCGGCTTCGACCGGCACCCGCACGACGTGCCGCAACGCGGGCAGCGCGGCCCGGTCCAGGCCGGCCGCCCGGTCGGCGCCCAGGAAGAGGCCCGCCGCGAACAGCACCGGCGCGCCGGCTCGGTCCAAGATGTCGGTGGCTTCTGTGGCGGTGTAGCGGGTGTTCAACGGCACCACCGCGGCGCCGGCGTGGTGGATCGCCAGGCAGGCCACCACCCAGTGCCAGGTGTTCGGCGACCAGATGGCCACCCGGTCTGCGGGTTCGACACCGAGGGCGATCAGCGCCGCCGCGGCGCCGTAGACCGCGTCGCGCAGCTCGGTCGACGTGAAACGCCGGTCCTCGGCGATCAACGCCGTGTGGTCGGGTAGCTGGCGCACGAGACGATCCAGCGCCGCGGGCACGGTGCGCAGATCGTTTATCAACGGACGCTCCTAACAAAGCAAGTGCTTGGTAGGTTAGCCTACAGGGCATGCAGGACGTCGAGGAGTTCCGGGCGCAGGTCCGCGGTTGGCTCGCCGACAATCTGGCCGGCGAATTCGCGGCACTTAAGGGCCTCGGCGGGCCGGGGCGCGAGCACGAAGCGTTCGAGGAACGCCGGGCGTGGAATCAGCGCCTGGCCGCCGCGGGGCTGACCTGCCTGGGCTGGCCGGAAGAACACGGCGGGCGGGGGCTCTCGACCGCGCACCGGGTGGCGTTCTACGAGGAATACGCCCGCGCCGACGCGCCGGACAAGGTCAACCACTTCGGCGAGGAACTGCTGGGTCCGACGCTGATCGCGTTCGGAACGCCGCAGCAGCAGCGGCGCTTCCTGCCGCGCATCCGCGACGTCACCGAGCTGTGGTGTCAGGGATATTCGGAGCCCGGCGCTGGCAGCGACCTGGCCAGCGTTGCGACCACCGCAGAACTCGACGGCGACCAGTGGGTGATAAACGGCCAGAAGGTGTGGACGTCGCTGGCGCACCTGTCGCAATGGTGCTTTGTGCTCGCACGCACCGAGAAGGGCTCGCAGCGCCACGCCGGCCTGTCGTATCTGCTGGTGCCGCTGGACCAGCCCGGCGTGCAGATCCGGCCGATCGTGCAGATCACCGGCACCGCGGAGTTCAACGAGGTGTTCTTCGACGACGCCCGCACCGACGCCGACCTGGTGGTCGGCGCACCGGGCGACGGCTGGCGGGTCGCGATGGCGACGCTGACCTTCGAGCGCGGCGTCTCGACGCTGGGTCAGCAGATCGTCTACGCCCGTGAGCTTTCCAATCTGGTCGAGCTGGCGCGGCGCACCGCCGCCGCGGATGACCCGCTGATCCGGGAGCGGCTGACCCGGGCGTGGACCGGGCTGCGCGCCATGCGCTCCTATGCTTTGGCCACCATGGAAGGGCCAGCCGTTGAGCAGCCCGGCCAGGACAATGTGTCAAAGTTGTTGTGGGCCAACTGGCATCGCAACCTGGGTGAGCTGGCCATGGACGTGATCGGTAAACCCGGAATGACCATGCCCGACGGCGAGTTCGACGAGTGGCAGCGGCTATATCTATTCACCCGCGCCGACACCATCTACGGAGGATCCAACGAGATCCAGCGCAACATCATCGCCGAGCGGGTGCTCGGTCTGCCCCGGGAGGCCAAGGGATGAACCTGTCCGTAGCGCCGAAAGAGATTGCCGGACATGGACTTCTGGATGGCAAGGTGGTCGTCGTGACGGCGGCTGCGGGCACCGGCATCGGTTCGGCCACCGCGCGGCGAGCCTTGGCGGAGGGCGCCGACGTGGTGATCTCGGACCACCATGAACGACGGCTGGGGGAGACGGCCGCCGAGTTGTCTGCGCTGGGGCTGGGCCGGGTGGAGCATGTGGTGTGCGACGTGACGTCCACCGCCCAGGTCGACGCGCTGATCGACTCGACCACCGCCCGGATGGGCCGGCTCGACGTGCTGGTCAACAACGCCGGGCTGGGCGGGCAGACGCCGGTGGCCGACATGACCGACGACGAGTGGGACCGCGTGTTAGACGTGAGCCTGACGTCGGTGTTCCGGGCCACCCGGGCCGCATTGCGCTACTTCCGCGACGCGCCGCATGGCGGGGTGATCGTCAACAACGCCAGCGTGCTGGGCTGGCGGGCCCAGCATTCGCAGTCGCACTATGCCGCCGCCAAGGCCGGGGTGATGGCGTTGACCCGGTGCAGCGCAATCGAAGCCGCCGAGTATGGGGTGCGGATCAACGCCGTCTCGCCCAGCATCGCCCGGCACAAGTTCCTGGACAAGACCGCCTCGGCCGAGCTGCTGGACCGGCTGGCGGCCGGCGAGGCGTTCGGCCGGGCCGCCGAGCCCTGGGAGGTGGCGGCCACCATCGCGTTTCTGGCCAGCGACTACTCGAGTTACCTGACTGGTGAGGTGATTTCGGTATCCTGCCAGCACCCGTGAGTGTCGCGCTACCCCAACAGCTGGCGCAGGTTGAACAACCCCGATATGGCGGTGCCCATGTTAAACAGGCCCGTGTTCAAGCCGCTCCGGACGGAGCCAAAGAGGGTGCCCGGGACGCCGATGTTGCCAATGCCCGAGGTCTGGCCGTTGATGACAGTGCCCCCGCTGGCCGTGTTGAAGAACCCGGAGACGTCGACGGCTAAGGGGCCGGTGGGGGTGTTGAAGAAGCCCGAGACGTCGGTGCCGGTGTTGCCGAAGCCCGAGTTGGTCAGGCCGCTGTCGGTAATGATCCCGAAACCGGTGTTCACATTGCCCGCATTCCACGAGCCGGTGTTGATGTTGCCCGAGTTCCCATTGCCGGTGTTGACGTTGCCGGAGTTGTCAAACCCCGTGTTGACGAAGCCCGCGTTTCCGAAGCCGGTGTTTAATTCACCCGCGTTCCCCAAGCCGGTGTTGAGGATGCTCGCGTTCCCGAAGCCGGTGTTGAGAACGCCCGCGTTCCCGAAGCCGATGTTGGCGTTGCCGGAATTCCCGACGCCCAGGTTGTTGAGGTCGCCAGGCACCAGGGTATTGGCTCCGGTGTTGAAGACGCCGATGTTGCCGCTGCCGGAGTTGAACAAGCCGATGTTGTTGGTGCCGGAGTTGCCGATGCCGATATTGCCGCTGCCGGAGTTCAGCAGCCCGGCCAGGTTGATGCCCATCTGATTGTTGCCGGTGAGCCCGATTCCGATGTTGTTGTTGCCGGTGTTGCCGAAGCCGAAGTTGTTGTTGCCGGTGTTGCCGCCACCGATGTTGCCGTTGCCGGTGTTGCCGCCGCCGGTGTTGGCGTCGCCGGTGTTGCCGAAGCCCATGTTGTTGTTGCCGATGTTGCCCAGGCCCACGTTGTTCTGGCCCGGCGTCGCCAAGAGGTTAACGTCTATGGGGCCCTGGTTGCCGAAGCCGATGTTTCCGGTGCCGACGTTGCCGGCGCCGAAGTTGTCGCTGCCTCGGTTGCCGCTGCCGATGTTGTTATTGCCGATGTTGCCGCCGCCGAGGTTGGAGCTGCCTTTGTTTCCGTTGCCGATGTTGCCGCTGCCGGTGTTGCCGCCGCCGAGGTTGGCGTTGCCCTGGTTGCCGATGCCCAGATTGGGCAGGGTGTTGAGGAACTGTTGCAGGCCGGCCGGCAACGGCAACTGCGCGGCGGCCTGCGAGGCCCCGGCGTGATAGCCGGTCATCGCCGCCACATCAGCGGCCCAGTATTCCTCGTAAAGGCTTTCAACGGCGGCGATCCACGGCGCGTTGAGCCCCAGCCAATTCGACCGAATCAACGCCAAGAACGCCTCACGGTTGGCCGCCACCGCGGCCGGAGGCACGATCGCGGCCTTGGCGGCCTCGAACACGCTGGCCACCGCCTTAGCCTGCCCGGCAGCCAGCTGGGCTTGAGCCGAGGCTGTGGTCAAAAAGCCCGCATACGGCGCCGCCGCGGCGGCCATCGCCGCCGACGCCGGGCCCTGCCACGCCTGCCCGGTTAACCCCGTGGTCACCGAGGAGAACGACGACGCGGCGGTTCCCAACTCCGCGGCCAGCCCGTCCCAGGCCGCCGCCGCCTGAAGCATCGGCGCCGAACCGGCACCCAGGTACATCCGCAACGAGTTGATCTCCGGCGGCAACACCGAAAAATGAGCCATGTTGACCTCCTCGTTACTGGCGCCGCCGCCGCACCAGGGTGATCGGCACGATCCGCGTAGTCCGATTAGGCTATGACGACGCGCGGAAGAATATGCGCAATCCGCCAGAATGCCCAGAACGCTAGGCACTCTCCGCCGATACCCCAGATGTCTCCCGTGATCAGGTACCAAGCCCCTCGATCCTGCACCTGGGCCGGGCTGTGCGGGCAAGGCGTCCATCCAGCGCCAGCAACGTCGCATCTAATGCCCCGGTGAGCGAAGGGCGCATCCCTCGTACCGAATTCCCGGATTCCCACCCCATCGAGGTCGCAGCTGGCCGAGCAAGCGCTTGGTTGATAGTCTGGTCGGATGGATCGAGTGGCCGGTCAGGTCAATAGCCGGCGAGGCGAGTTGCTGGAGCTCGCGGCGGCGATGTTCGCCGAGCGCGGACTGCGCGCCACCACCGTGCGCGATATCGCCGACGGCGCCGGCATCCTATCCGGCAGCCTGTATCACCATTTCGCCTCCAAAGAGGAGATGGTCGATGAGCTGTTACGCGGTTTCCTCGATTGGCTCTTCGCCCGTTACCGCGACATCGTGGATAGCACGGCCAATCCGCTGGAGCGGCTGCAGGGCCTGTTCATGGCGTCGTTTGAGGCGATCGAGCATCATCACGCGCAAGTGGTGATCTACCAGGATGAAGCGCAACGGCTGGCGTCGCAACCCAGGTTTTCCTACATCGAGGACCGTAACAAGCAGCAGCGCAAGATGTGGGTGGACGTGCTCAACCAGGGCATCGAAGAGGGCTACTTCCGGCCCGACCTAGACGTCGACCTGGTCTACCGATTCATCCGTGACACCACCTGGGTGTCGGTGCGCTGGTATCGACCCGGTGGGCCGCTCACCGCCCAGCAGGTGGGCCAGCAATACCTAGCCATCGTGCTTGGCGGGATCACCAAAGAGGGAGTCTGAAATGCCCCGTGTCGACGACGATGCGGTGGGGGTACCACTCACTGGCAACGGGAGAGGAGCGGTTATGACAGAGGCGTACGTCATCGACGCCGTACGGACCGCGGTCGGCAAGCGGGGCGGCGCACTGGCCGGTATCCATCCCGTCGACCTGGGTGCCCTGGCCTGGCGCGGACTGCTGGACCGGACCGACATCGACCCCGCCGCCGTCGACGACGTGATCGCCGGATGTGTCGACGCCATCGGCGGACAGGCGGGCAACATCGCCCGACTGTCGTGGCTGGCCGCCGGCTATCCCGAAGAGGTCCCCGGTGTCACCGTGGACCGCCAGTGCGGATCCAGCCAGCAGGCGATTTCCTTTGGCGCGCAGGCGATCATGTCCGGCACGGCGGATGTCATCGTGGCCGGCGGCGTGCAGAACATGAGCCAGATCCCGATCTCGTCGGCGATGACCGTGGGCGAACAGTTCGGGTTCACCTCGCCGACCAACGAATCCAAGCAATGGTTACACCGGTATGGCGACCAGGAGATTTCACAGTTCCGTGGCTCGGAGCTGATCGCCGAGAAGTGGAACCTGTCCCGTGAAGAGATGGAGCGGTACTCGCTGACCAGCCACGAACGCGCGTTCGCGGCGATCCGCGCCGGCCACTTCGAAAACGAAATCATCACTGTGGAAACCGAATCCGGGCCGTTCCGGGTTGATGAGGGCCCGCGGGAGTCGTCGCTGGAGAAGATGGCCGGCTTGCAGCCGCTGGTCGAGGGCGGCCGGCTGACGGCGGCGATGGCCAGTCAGATCTCCGACGGCGCCAGTGCAGTGTTGCTGGCCTCCGAGCGGGCCGTCAAAGACCATGGACTTAGGCCCCGTGCCCGCATCCACCACATCAGTGCGCGCGCCGCCGACCCGGTATTCATGCTGACCGGACCCATCCCCGCCACCCGGTACGCGCTGGACAAGACCGGGCTTGCCATCGACGACATCGACACCGTCGAGATCAACGAGGCGTTCGCGCCGGTAGTTATGGCCTGGCTCAAGGAAATCAAGGCCGACCCGGCGAAGGTCAACCCCAACGGCGGCGCGATCGCGCTGGGGCATCCGCTAGGCGCCACCGGCGCCAAACTGTTCACCACCATGCTGGGCGAGCTGGAGCGCATCGGTGGCCGCTACGGGCTGCAGACCATGTGCGAGGGCGGCGGCACCGCCAACGTCACCATTATCGAGCGGCTGTAGGCCTTCGTTGGCGCCGAGGGTGAATCTCACGACGGGTCGTCGGCGTGTCGCGTCGTGCGATTCACTGTCGGCGGGGTGTCGGTGGGTGATGCCAGGATGTGGCCATGGACGAACTTCCATGGCCCGTCCTGGGCTCGGAAGTGTTGGCCGCAAAGGCCATTCCGGAGCGGGCCATGAGACAGCTCTACGAGCCAGTCTACCCGGGCGTCTACGCCCCGGCCGGTGTGGAGCTGACGGCGCGCCAGCGCGCCCACGCGGCGTGGCTGTGGTCGCGGCGCCGCGCCGTCGTGGCCGGCAATTCGGCGGCGGCGCTGCTTGGCGCGAAGTGGGTAAACCCAGCGCTTGACGCAGAGTTAGTGCACGCCAATCGAAAGCCTCCGCCGCGCATCGTCGTGCACACGGATCGATTGGCGCCGCACGAGACGGTTGCGGTTGACGGTGTCGCGGTAACCACCCCGGCGCGCACCGCCTTCGATATCGGGCGGCGCACACCCTCGCGGCTGCAGGCCGTTCAACGGCTGGACGCGTTGGCGAATTCGACCGATGTCAAGGTCGCCGACGTGCAGGCCGTCATTGCCGAACATACCGGTGCGCGCGGCCTGGTCCGCCTCCGTGCGGTGCTGCCGCTGATCGACGGGGGTGCGGAATCCCCACAGGAGACGTGGACCCGATTGGTGTTGATCGATGCCGGTCTGCCGAAGCCGCAAACACAGATCAGAGTGTTTGACGACTACGGGGACTTCGTCGCCCGCATCGACCTGGGCTACGAGCAATTGCGAGTCGGTGTCGAGTATGACGGGCCACAGCATTGGACAGACCCGGCGCAGCGGGCTCGGGACATCGAGCGGTCCACCGCGTTGCTGGATCTGGGCTGGACGATCATCAGGGTCACCAGTGAGCTGCTCTGGTACCGCCGGGGCACGTTCGTTGGCCGCGTCGATGCCGCGATGCGGGCGGCGGGATGGCGCCCATGAGCGCCGAGAGTGAACCACACGACGGCGAATCGGCGTGTCGCGTCGTCAGATTCACAGTCGGCGCAAGTATGGGGCGGCGCCACGAACCTAGGCGTCGTAGTCGACGGCGACGAATGGTGTCGTCGGGTGTGACTGGCAGGTCAGGATGTAGCCGGCATCCAGCTCCGCCTTCCGGAGGGCGAAGTTGTGGTCCATCTCGACGTTGCCCTCGATCAGTTTGGCTCGGCAGGTGCCGCATGCGCCGCCCATGCACGCATACGGCGCATCGCTGCGCAGCCCCAGCGCCCCTTCCAGAATCGAGTCGCCGGGCACCAGATCGAATATCGCCCGCTGCCCGGACAGCGTGAAGGTGACGGTGGCTCCCGCATAGGAGGGACGGGTCGCCGGGGGCGTGTCGAACCCGTAGAACAACTCCAGGTGAATGCGCTCGGAGTCCACGCCGTGCTCGATCAGGGTCTCGCGCACCGCGGTGGCCATGGCGAGCGGGCCGCAGATGAACCATTCGTCCACACCGGCCGGCCGCAGGGTACTCGTCAGCCACCTGGTGAGTTTGTCTCGGTCGATGCGCCCGCGCAGCTCCGGGGTGTGCAGCGGCTCGCTGGAGAGCACGTGCAGGATTTCCAGCCGGTCGGCATAGCGCGACTCCAGACGATCCAGCTCGGCCCGAAACATCGTCGATTCCTTGGTGCGGTTGCCGTAGATCAGCGTGAATCGGCTTTCGGTCTCGATCTCCAGCGTGGTCGCCAGGATGGACAGCACCGGGGTGATCCCGCTGCCGGCCACCAGGCCCACATAGTGCTTGCGGTGCAACGGATCCAGCGGGGTGCCGAACCGGCCGGTCGGTGTCATCAGCTCGAGCACGTCGCCGGCCTTCAGTTCGTTGGCCACGAACGTCGAAAACGCCCCGCCGGGAATGTGTTTGACGGCGATGCGCAGCTGGGCGCGGGTGGCCGGGGCGCAGATCGAGTAGTTGCGCCGGATGCCTTGGCCGCCCAGGTCGGTGCGCACCGTCACGTGCTGGCCCGGCTCGAATCGGAACGCGTCCCGCAATGCTTCCGGCACCGCGAAAGTCACCAGGGTGGCATCGGCGGTGATGGGATCCACCGACGCGACCGGGATGCGGTGCAGCACCGCGTGCGGCGAGCTGGAGCGGGCCGGCATCCGCACCGGCAGCAGTCGCGCGAGCCGGCCGTTGAGCTCCTTCCACTGCCGGTACTCGTCCGGATTCAGTTGCTGGCCAAAGACCGTGGAGATCGCGGCGTTGCGTTCCAGATACGCCTCCTCGTTGCGCCGCCAGGTGCGCAGGTACCGGTAGAACGGCACCGACGGGTGCAGGTGGTGCACCAAGTGGTAGTTCTGCGACAGCAGCACCGGGGTGAACAGCCACTCGGCGCCAACCCGGTTGCGGGTCGCGCGGTAGCGGTTGCTGCGCTGGGTGTCCTCCAGACCGTGGTGGGGCAGCCAGTCGAACCACCAGGCCAGCACGGTAAGGCCGATACGTTGCGGGATCAGGAAGACGATCGCCAGCGTCCAGAAGTTGCCGGTGACGATGGCGACGATCAGGCCGGTCAGGAACAGGGTCATCATCACCAGCGTCTCGGCGACCTCGATGACCGGCCGGCTGCGGCCGCGAGGCAGGTAGTACTTGATGTAGAAGTACTCGACCATCGACCAGCGCAACGGCAGCACCCACAGCGAGCCGTGTGAGGCGAAGGTGTCCGGGTCTTGCTCGTCGTCGTTGGAATGGCGGTGGTGCTGGATGTGGATGTACCCGAAGGCCGGGAACGCGACCACCGGCCCGACGAAAAGCCACGCCAGCCGCCCGAACAGCCCGTTCACCCACCGGATGGAGCTGATCGCGTAATGCGATGCGTCATGCACGACGGTGAACATCACGAACGTGACCGCGGCGTTGACGGGGATCGTCACCCAGAACGGGATCCATCCGCTGATGTAAGCGGTCGTAGAACCGACGAACGCGGTGAGCGTGGCCAGGAAGATCCCGATCGTGGGCAGCGCGAGTCTGGGGACCGACTCACCGGGGTCCGGCAGAGGGTGGTGCGCGGCGGACTCTGGAGCCGCCTGGTCCATCTCGACGGTCGACATAGCTGCGATAGCGTACTCTGCTTGACACGCGTCAGTCACTCCACCAGCGCAGATGCGGTTTGTAAATGTGTGATGGCGTCAAGCACGATCGACTCGATCAGCTCTTTGCACGACGGTAGGTCGTCAAGAATGCCCGCTACCTGGCCCGATGCCAGCACCCCGGCCTCGGTGTTGCCGTCGACCAGGCCGGCTTTGAGCAGCATCGGGGTGTTTGCCGCCATCAGCACCTGTGACCAGGTCAATTCCTTGCCGTGGCGCATGGTCAGGCCGTCTCGGATCATCGACCGCCAGGTCATCTGCGACATCCGTCTAAACTTGCCGGCATTGCGCAGCGCGGCCGCGAAACCTCGTGCCCGCGAGCCGCTTTCCAGCTTCTCGACCAGCTCGGTGCGCAGCACCCGGTGCGGCATCCCGTCGACGCGGGTGGTGACCACGGTGCCGTCCAAGCCGGCCTGCAGGTAACGCCGTTTGACCGCGTCGGGCACGGTGGAATCCGAGGTGAGCAGAAACCGGGTGCCCATGGCCACCCCGGCGGCGCCGTAGCACAACGCCGCGGCTAGCCCGCGCCCGTCGAAGAAGCCGCCGGCGGCGATCACCGGGATGCCGGTGCCCGCCACGGCGTCCAGCACCGACGGCAACAGCAGCGTGGTGGCGACCGGCCCGGTGTGGCCGCCGCCCTCGCCGCCCTGCACGATCATCGCGTCGGCGCCCCAGGCCGCCACCTTGCGCGCATGTTTGGCCGCGCCGATCGACGGTATGACCACCGCGCCGGCTTCTTTGAGCCGGGCGATCAGCTGCTGTTTGGGTGCCAACGCGAACGAGGCCACCCGCACCCCCTCGCGGATCATCAACTCGACGCGGTCGCCCGCGTCGGCTGCGTCGGCGCGGATGTTCACCCCGAATGGCTTGTCGGTGACGGCCTTGACCTTTGTGATCGCCGCCGCCAGCTCGTCCAGCGTCATGGTGGCCGAGGCCAAGATGCCCAGCCCGCCCGCGTTGGCGGTGGCCGACACCAGCCGGGCACCGGCCACCCAGCCCATCCCGGTCTGCACCACCGGGTGCTCGATGCCGATGAGCTCGGTCAGCGGCGTACGCAGCCTCATAGCCACCGCCGACAATGCAGTGGGGGTACCACCCGCTTGCAGGGGACGAAGCGATGTGGGCGCACCTCCCGCTTGCGGGGGAGAGGAGGCGGAACAATCATGATCGTATCTCCCTGTCCCGCAACGACTTCGGATCGATTACCGCGCGGATCAGGTGCAGTTCGTCGTCGGTGGGCAGCCTGGTCTGCTCGGCCGCGTCGAGGTCATGCACCTCGAACGAGGTGGCGTCGCGGACGTCGCCGGGCGTCACCCCGGGGTGTAGGGATACCGCCCGCATGGAGTGGTCGGGGCCGCCGAAGTCGAACACGCCTAGGTTGGACACCACCCGGTAGACGTTGACGAACCGGAAGGCCGGATTGTCCGGATCCACCTTGTCGTAGCCGATGCCGGAGACCACATCGACGGCCTCGACAAAGACCCGCTTGCAGTGGTTGCCCACCCAGTAACTGGTGGCGTGGTTGATGGTGTTGCCCGGCGAGCCGCGGACGCCGAACATCTGCCGGGTCGGCCGCTGCAGCGGCCCGAACGCCGAGATGTTCTGATTGCCATAGCGGTCGACCTGATTGGCGCCCATCACCACGTGCCGGCGCCCCCAGGCCAGGGTTTCGAAAACCCGGCCGAACGGCATCCACCCCTCAATCCTGTTTGGGGCGCCCGTCTTGCCCAATGCCGGTGTGTCCGCGAGCAGCTGAGCCTCGCCGTCGGTCAGCAGAATGTCCGGCGCGAAGGTGAGCCGCGCCAGCCGCGCCCCTACCGAGGCCATGTTGGTCATGGGGCTGATCATGATTTCGCCTGCATCGCGGAACAACTCGGCGCAGGCGACGGCACACACTTCGGCTCGGGTGCTCACCGTGATGCTCCAAAGTTGTGCACCGCGGCCTGGTAGTCCGCTTCGGTGCCGGATAGGTAGGTGTGCACGAACTGCTGCCAACCCACCTGTGTCGACGCCGCTTCGGCGTAGTGCCGCTGGAACTGCTCGTCGCGCCCGTAGTCCGGTGCGGCGGTGGTGAAGTGGGCGCCGCCGGGTGCTTCCACGATGGCGTCGACCATCATCCGGTTGACCAACAGCGCCTGCGGCGGCACCGATTTGACCAGTTCCTCGGTGGCGACGATGCGCTCCACCGACAGAAAGCGCCGCTCGGCGGCCATCAAGAAGAGATCGTCGAAGTAGGGGTCGATGCCGGTGTAGGCCGCATTGCCGTGGCTGTCACCGAGATTCAAGTGGGCGAAGGCGGCATCCAGGCGCAGTGCCGGCATGGCGATCAGTGTCTCGTACCCGCCGCCAGGCGCCGGATACGGCGACGTGACCGTCTGCAGCTCGCCTGCCCAGAACTGTGGTACCGAGCTGCCCAGCCCGGCGCGAATAGGCAGGAACGGCAGCCGTTGTGCCGCGGCCTGCAAACCGCAGCGCAGCATGCCCTCGTCCATCTCCCGGGCCTCGATCGCGCCGCTGGTGCGGGCGTGCGCGAACCACGGGTCGTAGAACGGCGGCGAGTCCAGCGAGACGAACCCGTAGTAGACCCGCTTGACCTTGCCCGCCGAGCACAGCAGCCCCAGGTCCGGCCCGCCGTAGGTGACCACCGTCAAATCGGTGACATCCGAGCGCAGGATGGCCCGCACGAACGCCATGGGCTTGCGCCGCGAGCCCCAGCCGGCGATGCCGATGGTCATGCCGCTGCGCAATTGCGCGACGGCGTCGTCAAGAGCGGTTCGTTTATCGGGCACTATGACTTCTTCACAAAGGCGTCGCGGTGCTCGTCGGCGACTCCGGCGAGGTTGAGCTCGAAGGTAAAACCTTGCTCCATCCGGTAACTCGCATTGACCCGTTGCACGTCGATGAAGTTCAGCGCCTCCTTGGCGGCGCGGATGACCCGGGTGTCTTTGGCGGCGATGTCGCGGGCCACCCGCAAAGCGGCCTCGTCCAGCTGATCGCGGGACACCACCTCGTGCACCGAGCCGAAGTGCTGCAAGGTGGCCGCGTCCACGGTGGCCGCCGTAAAGAACAGCCGTCGCATCAGGTGCTGGGGCACCAGCCGCGAGAGGTGCGTGGCCGCGCCCAGCGCGCCCCGTTCCACCTCGGGCAGGCCGAAGGTGGCGTCCTCGGAGGCCACGATGACGTCGGAGTTGCCGACCAGGCCGATGCCGCCGCCCACGCAGAATCCGTTCACGGCGGCGATCACCGGCACCGCGCACTCGTAGACGGCGCGGAATGCGGCGAAGCAGCCGCGGTTGGCGTCGATCAGCGCCGTGAAACCTTCGGTTCGTTGCATCTCTTTGATGTCCACCCCGGCGTTGAAGCCGCGCCCCTCGGCCCGCAGGATCACCGCGCGGGTGTCGGAGTTGGCGCCCGCGGCCGTCACCGCGTCGGCCAGGTCGAACCACGCTTTCGACGGGATGGCGTTGACCGGCGGGTAGTCGACGGTGACCGCGACGATGCCCGGTTCGGGCGTGGTGGAGGTGATCGGCATTGCACTCCTGCGGGTTCGCTACCTAAGCAAGCACTTGCTTGGTACGCTAGCACAGTGACTCTCGCCGAGGCAGCCGACGCCATCAATTTCGGGCTGGCCGGGCGGGTGGTTTTGGTCACCGGCGGTGTCCGCGGGGTAGGCGCGGGCATCAGCTCGGTATTCGCCGAACAGGGCGCGACCGTGATCACCTGCGCGCGACGAGCGGTCGACGGCCAACCGTATGAGTTCCACCGCTGCGACATCCGGGACGAGGACTCGGTCAAGCGCCTGGTCGGTGAGATCGGGGAGCGGCACGGCCGACTCGACATGCTGGTCAACAACGCGGGCGGCTCGCCATACGCGCTGGCCGCCGAGGCGACACACAACTTCCACCGAAAGATCGTCGAGCTCAATGTGCTTGCACCGCTGCTGGTTTCCCAGCACGCCAACGTGCTGATGCAAGCGCAGCCCAACGGTGGGTCGATCGTAAACATCTGTAGCGTCAGCGGTCGCCGTCCCACTCCCGGCACGGCGGCCTATGGCGCGGCCAAGGCAGGCCTGGAAAACCTGACCACCACGCTGGCGGTGGAATGGGCACCCAAGGTTCGGGTCAACGCCGTGGTGGTCGGCATGGTGGAAACCGAACGGTCCGAACTGTTCTACGGTGATGCCGAGTCGATCGCTCGCGTCGCCGCCACGGTGCCGTTGGGCCGGCTGGCACGACCTGCCGACATTGGTTGGGCTGCAGCGTTTTTGGCGTCCGATGCGGCGTCATATATCAGCGGGGCGACGCTCGAGGTGCACGGCGGCGGTGAGCCGCCGCCGTACCTGGGCGCCTCGAGTGCCAACAAGTGACGAGCAAAGGAGCAATGGGGTCATGGGCTTGGTCGACGGCCGGGTGGTCATCGTCACCGGAGCGGGTGGCGGCATCGGCCGCGCACATGCGTTGGCCTTCGCGGCCGAGGGTGCGCGCGTGGTGGTCAACGATATCGGTGTGGGCCTGGACGGTTCGCCGGCAAGCGGCGGCAGCGCAGCCCAAGACGTGGTCGACGAGATCCTTGCGGCCGGTGGCCAAGCCGTCGCCGACGGGTCGGACATCTCGGACTGGGACCAGGCGGCCAACCTGATCCAGGCCGCCGTCGAGACGTACGGTGGTGTGGACGTCCTGGTGAACAATGCCGGCATCGTGCGGGACCGGATGATCGCCAACACCAGCGAAGAGGAGTTCGACGCTGTCATCGCGGTGCACCTCAAGGGCCACTTCGCCACCATGCGGCACGCCGCGTCCCATTGGCGGGGACTGTCCAAGGCGGGCAAAGCCCCGAAAGACATTGACGCGCGGATCATCAACACCAGCTCTGGCGCGGGCCTACAGGGCAGCGTGGGGCAGGGCAACTACAGCGCCGCCAAGGCCGGAATCGCGGCGCTGACGCTCGTCGGCGCCGCCGAAATGAGGCGGTACGGCGTGACCGTCAACGCGATCGCGCCGGCGGCGCGCACCCGCATGACCGAGACTGTGTTCGCGGAGATGATGGCCAAGCCGCAGGAGGGGTTCGACGCGATGGCCCCGGAGAACGTCTCACCCTTGGTGGTATGGCTGGGCAGTGCGGAGTCCCGCGATGTCACTGGGAAGGTATTCGAGGTCGAGGGCGGCATCATCCGGGTCGCCGAGGGCTGGGCGCATGGCCCGCAGGTGGACAAGGGCGTGAAATGGGATCCGGCCGAGCTGGGGCCCGTCGTCAGCGACCTGTTGGCCAAGTCGCGGCCGCCGGTTCCGGTCTATGGGGCCTAGTTATCTGCGCCGAGCGTGAACTCAGGGCGAGATTTCGGCCGTTTTCTCGCCCTGGCTTCACGTTCGGCGAAGTTGGGAACGGTCAGGGTTCGCAAACCACGATCGGGATCGTGCGGTCGGTCCAGGACTGGTAGTCCTGATAACTTGGGTACATCGTGACCAACTGTGGCCAATATTCGGCGCGCTCCTCGTCGGTCGCGTCCCGCGCGGTAAGGTCCAGCACTTCCTTTTTGATCTGTACCTGAACCTTGGGGTTGGCCTTGAGGTTGAGGTACCACATCGGGTTCTTCTCCGCGCCGCCCTTGGAGGCCGCGACAATGACCCGCCCACCGTCGCGCAGGAAGTAGAGCGGGTTGACCCGCGGCTGGCCGGTCTTGCGGCCGGTGGTGGTCAGCAGCGCGACCGGAATCTTCTGGAAGGTGCCGCCCAGACCCTCCCCGTCGTTGCGGCGGTACATCCAGGTATTAATCCGTGACATCCACTTGATAAAGAAGTCGCTGAGCGGCGAATTCAGAAACCGCGGCGGTGATTTCGGCATGACGCTGATCCTAGCGACCAAGGGTCGCCAAAGGCGCGCGTCCGCCTCGCTATCTAATCATCGGTCGCTTCATGTTGCAGTCACGCCGCACGGTGCCCTGCCGCAGCTAGGTTAAATCCGCTCGATGATGGTGCCGGTGGACAGGGCCCCGCCGGCGCACATGGTGATCAGCGCGAGGCTCTGGTCGGTGCGCTCGAGCTCGTGCAGGGCGGTGGTGATCAGCCGGCTGCCGGTGCAGCCCACCGGATGCCCCAGCGCGATCGCCCCGCCGTTGACGTTGACCCGGTCCATGTCGGGCTCGTGCACCCGCGCCCAGGACAGCACCACGGACGCGAACGCCTCGTTGATCTCGACGATGTCGATGTCGCCGATCTTCATGCCGGCCTTCTCCAGCACCTTCGCGGTGGACTGCACCGGGCCGTCCAGGTGGTAGTAGGGCTCGGCGCCGACGAGTGCCTGGGCGACGATCCGGGCCCGCGGGGTCAGGCCGTGCGCACGTGCCACGGCTTCGTCCATCCACAACACGGCTGCCGCGCCGTCGGAGATCTGCGACGACGTGCCCGCGGTGTGGATGCCGCCCTCGAGCACCGGTTTCAGCTCGCCTAGCCCCGCCATCGTGGTCTCGCGCAGGCCCTGGTCGCGAAAGACCAGGCGCCGCTCGCCGGTGGGCTGATTCTGCTCGTCGAGCACCGGCGCCTGGATCGGCGAGATCTCGCGGTCAAAGCGGCCCTCCGCCCAGGCCCGCTGCGCGCGTCGCTGCGACTCGAGCCCGAAGACATCCACGTCCTCGCGGGTGATGCCGCGCCGCTTGGCGATCCGCTCGGCGGCCTCGAACTGGTTCGGCAGGTCGATATCCCATGACTGCGCGCGGATCAGCGAGCGGTCCGGCCCGGCGTTGGCGCCCAGCCCGACCCGGCTCATCGCCTCGATGCCGCAGGCGATGCCGACATCGATGGCACCGGCCGCGATCAACCCGGCAATCAGATGGTTGGCCTGCTGGCCGCTGCCGCACTGGCAGTCGACGGTGGTGGCGCCGACGTGTTCGGGCAAACCGGCCGTCAGCCAGGCCACCCGGCTGATGTTGTTGGATTGCTCCCCGAACTGGGTCACGCAACCGCCGATGACCTGTTCGACGTCACCGGCGTGAAGGCCGGACTGGATGCCGGCCTTGTCGACCACCGCCTTTTGCACCGCGCCCAACAACTCGGTGGCATGCAGCCCCGACAGCCATCCGTTGCGTTTGCCGATGGGGCTGCGGGTGGCTTCAACGATGACCGGGTAACCCATGGGGCCAGGCTAGAACACGTTTCATTACTATGACAAGCAAGGTTGCTTCAATGCCTTTTGTCTGCGGTGAAGGCATGTTTTACTGGCAGAAGGTCCTCACTAGGACAGCTAGTGTCGTGGAATCACCAGTCAGTGGAGATTGCAGTAAGGAGAACTACCGTGCCCAGCCCCAATCTGCCGCCCGGGTTCGATTTCACCGACCCCGCAATCTACGCCGAACGGCTGCCGGTTGCCGAATTCGCCGAGCTGCGGTCCGCGGCGCCGATCTGGTGGAACGGGCAGGATCCTGGCAAGGGCGGCGGCTTTCACGACGGCGGTTTCTGGGCGATCACCAAACTCAACGACGTCAAAGAGATATCGCGGCATAGCGACGTGTTCTCCAGCTACGAAAACGGGGTGATCCCGCGATTCAAGAACGACATCGCGCGTGAGGACATCGAGGTTCAGCGCTTCGTCATGCTCAACATGGACGCGCCGCACCACACCCGGCTGCGCAAGATCATCTCTCGCGGCTTCACGCCACGTGCGGTCGGACGCCTGCATGACGAGCTCCAGGAGCGCGCCCAGAAGATCGCCGCGGAGGCGGCCGCCGCGGGTTCTGGAGACTTTGTCGAGCAGGTTTCCTGTGAGCTGCCATTGCAGGCGATCGCGGGCTTGCTGGGCGTGCCGCAGGAGGACCGCGGCAAGCTGTTCCACTGGTCAAACGAGATGACCGGCAACGAGGATCCGGAATACGCCCACATCGATCCGAAGGCGTCCTCGGCGGAGCTGATCGGCTATGCGATGAAGATGGCCGAGGAGAAGGCGAAGAACCCCGCCGACGACATCGTGACTCAGTTGATCCAAGCCGATATCGACGGCGAGAAGCTCTCCGACGACGAGTTCGGCTTCTTCGTGGTGATGCTGGCGGTGGCCGGTAACGAGACCACCCGCAACTCCATCACCCAGGGCATGATGGCGTTCGCTGAACACCCCGACCAGTGGGAGCTGTACAAGAAAGTGCGTCCGGAGACCGCGGCCGATGAGATCGTGCGCTGGGCAACCCCGGTCACCGCTTTTCAGCGCACCGCGCTGCGGGACTACGAGTTGTCCGGCGTACAGATTAAGAAGGGTCAGCGGGTGGTGATGTTCTACCGGTCGGCTAACTTCGACGAAGAGGTTTTCCAGGATCCGTTCACATTTAACATCCTGCGCAACCCCAACCCGCACGTCGGCTTCGGCGGCACCGGCGCTCACTACTGCATCGGTGCGAATCTGGCCCGGATGACGATCAACCTAATCTTTAACGCCGTAGCCGACCACATGCCCGACCTCAAGCCGATCTCGGCGCCCGAGCGGCTGCGGTCCGGCTGGCTCAACGGCATTAAGCACTGGCAGGTCGACTACACCGGTAGATGCCCGGTTGCTCACTAATGGATTTCGATCCCACTGCGGAACAGCAAGCCGTCGCCGACGTGGTCACGTCGGTGTTGGAGCGGGACATCTCGTGGGAGGCGCTGGTCTGCGGTGGTGTGACGGCGCTGCCGGTGCCGGAACGTCTCGGCGGCGACGGCGTGGGCCTATTCGAAGTCGGCGCGCTGCTCACCGAGGTGGGTCGCCACGGCGCCGTCACGCCGGCGCTGGCAACGCTGGGTCTTGGGGTGGTGCCGCTGCTCGAGCTGGCATCCGCCGAGCAACAGGACCGCTTCCTGGCCGGGGTGGCCAAGGGAGGAGTACTGACCGCCGCGCTCAACGAGCCCGGGGCGGCGCTGCCGGATCGGCCTGCCACTAGCTTTGTGGGTGGGCGGTTGTCGGGCACCAAAGTCGGTGTTGGCTACGCCGAACAGGCGGACTGGATGTTGGTGACCGCCGACAACGCCGTCGTGGTGGTGTCGCCGACGGCCGACGGTGTGCGCATGGTTCGTACGCCCACATCGAATGGTTCAGACGAGTATGTGATGACGATGGACGGCGTGGCGGTTGCCGACTGTGACATCCTGGCGGATGTAGCCGCGCACCGGGTCAATCAGCTAGCGCTGGCCGTCATGGGTGCATACGCCGACGGGCTGGTCGCCGGGGCGCTGCGGCTGACCGCCGACTACGTGGCGAACCGGAAGCAGTTCGGTAAGCCGCTGTCAACCTTCCAGACCGTGGCCGCGCAGCTCGCCGAGGTTTACATCGCCTCGCGCACCATTGACCTGGTGGCCAAGTCGGTGATCTGGAGACTGGCCGAGGATCTGGATGCGGGAGATGATCTGGGCGTCCTCGGGTACTGGGTGACATCGCAGGCGCCGCCGGCGATGCAAATCTGCCATCACCTGCACGGCGGCATGGGGATGGACGTCACGTATCCGATGCACCGCTACTACTCCACGATCAAGGACCTCACCCGGCTGCTGGGCGGGCCCTCGCATCGCCTTGAGCTCCTGGGAGCGCGATGTTCATTGACCTGACGCCGGAGCAGCGCCAGCTGCAAGCCGAGATACGGCAATACTTTTCGAATCTCATCTCGCCCGACGAGCGCACGGAGATGGAGAAAGACCGGCACGGCCCGGCCTACCGTGCGGTGATACGGCGCATGGGCCGGGACGGCAGGCTCGGTGTTGGGTGGCCGAAAGAGTTCGGCGGTCTGGGTTTTGGTCCGATCGAGCAGCAGATCTTCGTCAACGAGGCCCATCGCGCCGACGTGCCGCTGCCCGCGGTGACGCTGCAGACCGTCGGCCCCACGCTGCAGGCGCACGGCAGCGAGCTGCAGAAGAAGAAGTTCCTGCCGGCGATCCTGGCCGGTGAGGCGCACTTCGCGATCGGCTACACCGAGCCGGAAGCCGGCACCGACCTGGCGTCGTTGCGCACCACCGCCGTTCGCGACGGCGACCACTACATCGTCAACGGCCAGAAGGTCTTCACCACCGGCGCACACGACGCCGACTACATCTGGCTGGCCTGCCGCACCGACCCGAATGCCGCTAAGCACAAAGGCATTTCCATTCTAATCGTCGACACCAAGGATCCCGGCTATTCCTGGACGCCGATCATCTTGGCCGACGGCGCCCACCACACCAATGCCACGTACTACAACGACGTGCGCGTGCCGGTCGACATGCTGGTCGGAAAGGAGAACGACGGCTGGCGGCTGATCACCACCCAACTCAACAACGAACGGGTAATGCTCGGCCCGGCCGGGCGGTTCGCCAGCATCTACGACCGGGTGCACGCGTGGGCGTCCGTGCCGGGTGGCAACGGCGTGACGCCGATCGACCACGACGACGTCAAGCGGGCTCTTGGTGAGATTCGTGCGATCTGGCGGATCAACGAGTTGCTCAACTGGCAGGTAGCGTCCGCCGGTGAGGACATCAACATGGCCGATGCCGCGGCCACGAAAGTCTTTGGCACCGAGCGTGTTCAGCGTGCCGGCCGGCTCGCCGAGGAAATCGTTGGCAAGTACGGCAACCCCGCCGAACCCGACACCGCCGAGCTACTGCGCTGGCTGGACGCCCAGACCAAGCGCAACCTGGTGATCACCTTCGGCGGGGGTGTGAACGAAGTCATGCGCGAGATGATCGCCGCGTCTGGCCTCAAAGTGCCAAGGGTGCCCAGGTGACCGGGGTGAGCGACATTCAGGAAGCGGTTGCCCAGATCAAGGCGGCCGGGCCCAGCAAGCCGCGCCTGGCCCGTGACCCGGTGAACCAGCCGATGATCAACAACTGGGTGGAGGCCATCGGCGACCGCAACCCCATCTATGTGGACGACGCGGCGGCTCGCGCCGCCGGCCACCCCGGAATCGTCGCGCCACCGGCCATGATTCAGGTGTGGACCATGATGGGTCTGGGCGGAGTGCGTCCGAAGGACGATCCGCTGGGACCCATCATCAAGCTGTTCGACGACGCCGGCTACATCGGTGTGGTTGCCACCAACTGCGAGCAGACCTACCACCGCTACCTATTGCCCGGGGAGCAAGTCAGCATCAGCGCCGAGCTCGGTGACGTCGTCGGACCCAAGCAAACCGCGCTCGGCGAGGGCTGGTTCATCAACCAGCACATCGTATGGCAAGTCGGGGACGAGGACGTCGCAGAGATGAATTGGCGCATCCTCAAATTCAAGCCCGCGGGTTCTCCGAGCTCGGTGCCTGACGATTTGGATCCCGACGCTATGATGCGTCCCTCGTCGTCGCGGGACACCGCGTTTTTCTGGGATGGAGTCAAGGCCCACGAATTGCGGATCCAGCGGCTTGCCGATGGCAGCCTGCGGCACCCACCGGTGCCGGCGGTGTGGCAAGACAAATCGGTGCCGATCAACTACGTCGTCTCCAGCGGTCGCGGCACGGTGTTCAGCTTCGTGGTGCATCACGCGCCGAAAGTTCCGGGTCGCACGGTGCCCTTCGTGATCGCGCTGGTGGAGCTCGAGGAAGGGGTACGCATGCTGGGCGAGCTGCGGGGGGCCGATCCTGCTCGTGTTGCGATCGGTATGCCGGTACGAGCGACCTATATCGATTTCCCCGACTGGAGCCTCTACGCATGGGAGCCTGACGAATGACGGTTGTTGGTGCTGTGCTGCCTGAGCTGAAGCTCTACGGAGACCCGACGTTCATCGTCTCAACGGCGCTGGCTACCAGGGACTTCCAGGATGTGCATCATGATCGAGACAAGGCCGTCGCCCAGGGGTCGAAAGACATTTTCGTCAACATCCTCACCGACACCGGGCTGGTGCAACGCTACGTCACCGACTGGGCGGGCCCGTCGGCGCTGATCAAGTCGATTGGGCTGCGGCTGGGGGTGCCGTGGTACGCCTACGACACGGTGACGTTCTCCGGTGAGGTGACCGCGGTGAACGACGGCTTGATCACGGTAAAGGTGGTGGGCCGCAATACCCTTGGCGACCACGTGACCGCGACGGTGGAACTTTCGATGAGGGATTCGTAGTGTTATCGGGTCAGGCGGCCATCGTCGGTATCGGCGCCACCGACTTTTCGAAGAACTCCGGTCGAAGTGAGCTGCGGCTGGCGGCCGAGGCGGTGTTGGATGCGTTGGCCGATGCGGGCCTGAGCCCGACCGATGTCGACGGGCTGACCACGTTCACGATGGACACCAACACCGAAATCGCCGTGGCGCGTGCGGCCGGCATCGGCGAGCTGACGTTCTTCTCCAAGATCCACTACGGCGGTGGCGCCGCATGTGCGACCGTGCAGCACGCCGCTATGGCAGTGGCCACCGGGGTGGCTGACGTCGTGGTGGCGTATCGGGCATTCAACGAACGATCCGGCATGCGGTTCGGTCAGGTGCAAACTCGTTTGACCGAGAATGCCGACTCCACCGGCGTGGACAATTCGTTTTCGTATCCGCACGGGCTCTCCACGCCCGCCGCGCAAGTGGCGATGATCGCTCGCCGGTACATGCACCTGTCTGGTGCGACCAGCCGGGACTTCGGTGCTGTCTCGGTGGCCGACCGCAAGCATGCCGCCAACAACCCCAAGGCGTACTTCTACGGCAAGCCGATAACCATTGAGGACCACCAGAATTCGAGGTGGATCGCCGAGCCGCTGCGGCTGCTGGACTGCTGCCAGGAGACCGACGGCGCGGTCGCGATCGTGGTGACGTCAGCTGCGCGCGCACGGGACCTCAAGCAGCGCCCGGTGGTCATTGAGGCGGCTGCGCAGGGCTGCAGTCCAGACCAGTACACGATGGTCAGCTACTACCGGCCGGAACTCGACGGCCTGCCCGAGATGGGCCTGGTGGGCCGGCAGCTATGGGCGCAGTCGGGGCTGACGCCGGCCGATGTCCAGACCGCAGTCCTCTACGACCACTTCACGCCGTTTACCCTGATTCAGTTGGAGGAGTTGGGATTCTGCGGCAAGGGCGAAGCGAAAGACTTCATCGCCGACGGCGCGATCGAGGTGGGCGGGCGGCTGCCCATCAACACCCACGGCGGTCAACTCGGCGAAGCCTACATCCATGGCATGAACGGCATCGCGGAGGGGGTGCGGCAGCTGCGCGGCACCTCGGTGAACCCGGTGGCGGGCGTCGAGCATGTGCTCGTCACCGCGGGCACCGGGGTGCCTACGTCCGGGCTGATCCTGGGTTAACTACCACACCAGGTTGCCGTGGCTGAAATAAGGGCCGGCGGTGGGGGCGTACTGTGAGTAGCCCGCGTCGACGAGCGGCTTCAGCACGTTGTTCAGCCCGCCGACGATCCAGTCTGGGACACCGATCTGCTTCAGTGGCAACAGCAACGGCAGCGTGGGCGACGGAATCATGTACGTTGTCGTGGTTCCGCCCAGTGAACTCGTGACAGCGGCGATCTCTATCCCCTGTTGTGGTGCGGCGTAGGCGGTCAGATCGTGAAAGTAAGCCGCGCCCATCAGTGCGTTGGCGCCGGCCAACAGGTTCCACGGACGGTCGGGCGGATCGGCCCAGATATCGTACTGGCTATAAACCACGCTGGTGTTGTACTGGCTCTCGGGCGCATTCCCCACGGTGTACCCCGCGATTGGAATGGTGGTGCCAACGGGCAGGTAGGTCTGGGCAAGACCGCGTTCCGGGCCGGCGAGCTCGACGAATGTGAGCGCGCTCGAGGGTGGCGCGTTGGGGTCGATGGCCAGATAGGCAAGTTCGCGGTCGATGACCATGCTGCCCATCGACAGTCCGGCCACCGTCACCGGCTGACCGGAGGCCGTGGCGGCCAGGATCTCGTTGTGCAACATCTGCTGACCGATAGCGATGGACTGGTTGGCATCGACGGCGCCAAGAGAGCCGCTAAGGACCCCGATGGTGGCCGGATAGCTCACCACTTCTGGCGTGGTGCCCGGAAACCAGTTCGTGCCGATCGCGGTGTTCAGCTCGGCATAACGCGCCGCCAGTAGCCTTCCGATGAACGGCAGTAACGTCGCTGCATGCACCGGAGATGCGCCGGGGACGGTAATGCGTGTCGTCGTTGAACTCGGGTTAGCGAGTTCCGTGTTTGTGCTGTCGGAGTGTTCGCCGCCCAACCGCCTGGGCAGCTCATGCAGCAACTGCTGCCACGGCCGCAACCGCGCCCCGACCGCCGAGGCCACCGCATGGTAGTTCAACATCGCGACAACATCCTGAGCCCACATCTGCTCGTAGATGGCCTCGGCGGCCGCAATCGCCGGGGTGTTCTGCCCGAACACATTCGACCCCGCCAACCAGGCCACGAGGGCGCGGTTCGCCGCGACCAGCGCCGGGTGTACGGTTGCGGCGAACGCCGCTTCATAGGCCAGCGCCATCGTCTGAGCCTGGCTGGCTGCTCCCTCTGCCTGGGTGGCCGCCGCGGCCAGCCACCCCGTATGGCGGGCGGCCTGCGCCGCCATCATCCGAGACGACGGCCCTTGCCACCAACGGTCCGCCAGGCCGGAGCACACCGACTCGAACGAGGCCGCCGCCAACCACAGTTCGGCGGCCAACTCATCCCAGGCCGCCGCGGCCGCCGATAGCGACCCGGGCCCCCCACCCGCGTACATCCGGGCCGAATTCACCTCTGGTGACAACGTCAAGAAATCCGCCATGACAACATCCCGCCGGCTCGGCCCAACCGCCGCGCCACCACTGCGACGGCCCCGTCACCGCAGACCATAGCAGCAATGTCATGTCGACTTCTGCGAAATCCGCAGTCTCACCAAACCTTTAGCGCCGACCGCACCGCTATGCCGGCACCAGCTCCACTCCGCTGAGCACCACAGCGTTGTCACGAGTGGGTGCGACGACACTGGCCACCAGGCGGCGGCCGTCCTTCCACACGTTGACCGTGAGCGTCTCGCCCGGGTACGCCACGCCAGCAAAGCGTGCGCCGTAGCCGGCCACGGCCGTCGCATCGGAGTCCAGCAATGCATCGACGATCGCCTTGCAGGTCATCCCATAGGTGCACAGGCCATGCAGAATAGGCCGGGGAAAGCCTGCGGCAGCGGCGAATTCGGGATCCGAGTGCAGCGGGTTGCGGTCGCCGCAGAGCCGGTAGAGCAGCGCTTGCTGCGGCAGAATCGGCATCGCGACCTGCAGATCGGGCGCCCGCTCCGGCGCGACATCTGATCCCGACGGCCCGCGCTTGCCGCCGAATCCGCCTTCGCCACGGGCATAGATCGACCGCTTCTGCGTCCACAGCAGCAAGCCGTCCGGTGTGGTCGCCGTCGTTTCGCTGCAGATTACCGCGGCTTTGCCCTTGTCCCAGATGTCGGTGAACCGGGTGACCGCCCTGGCCGAACCCGACGGCGGCAGCGGGGCGGGAACCTCGACTCGCTCGCTGGCGTGCAGCACCTTGCTGAGCTCGATATCGATGCCCGGAAACTGGACGGTCGGTGGTGTGGTGAGGTGGAAGGTGGCCGCGACGTTGCCGAACGTCGGCAACACCTGCGGTGTATCGTCCGCCAGATAACTCAGCTCACGGGGGTTCATCGGATCAGAGCCGGCGCCCAGTCCCAGCTGGTAGAGCTGCACATCGGTACTGGTCCAAGAGAATTCGACGGGCGGTAGCTGTGCACCCAGCGCGACGTCCAAGTCGATGGGCATATCAGCGCTTTCCCGCCTGATCGGCAATGTGCAGCGCCGCCAGGTACCCGAACGTCATCGCCGGGCCTATCGTGCCGCCCGGACCGGGGTAGGTGTGTCCCATCACTGGGGCACTGACATTGCCTGCAGCGTAAAGGCCGTCGATGATGCTGCCGTCGTCCCGCAGAGCACGTCCGTTGACATCGGTGCGGATACCGCCCTTGGTCCCCAGGTCGCCCGGAACCATCTTGGCGCCATAATAGGGCGGGTGGCCGACCTCGCCGAGGTTCGGATTGGGCTTGTTGCTCGGGTCGCCGTAGTAGCGATCGTAGGCACTTTCCCCGCGGTGGTAGTCCTCGTCGACACCGGACCGGGCGAATGCGTTGAAACGCTGGACGGTGGCAGTGAGTTCGTCCGCGGGTAGACCGGCCTTGCCGGCCAGCTCCGCAAGGGTATCGGCCTGGACGATGACGCCGGAATCCAGCCACCTGCTCGGAATGCGTTGCCCTGGTTGTAGTCCCGCGAAGATGTAGCGGTCCCGGTATCGCTGGTCGAACACCAGCCACGCCGGAATGTTCTCGCCCGGTCCGGGCCCCTGGCCGTGTTCGCCGCCGTACATATGATGACAGGCTTCGACGTATGGCATCGATTCGTTCATGAATCGCTTGCCTGACATGTTGACGATGATCGAACCGGGAGAGTTGCGCTCCGAGAGCGCGAACCATGGTTTGCCGACCAGCGGTACCGTCGGGCCCCACCAAGCGTCATCCATCAGATCCAGTGCTGCGCCGAGCTTTTCGGCGGCGAGAATGCCGTCACCGGTATTGGCGCTGGCGCCCACGGTCCACTCGGTGGTGATGGGTGCCCGCTGGTACTTGATTCGCATCTGCTCGTTATGCTCGAAACCACCACAGGCCAGGATCACGCCGCGGCGAGCCCGGATCAGCTGCGGCTCAGCGGATTCCGCCTCGTGGGAATCGCGGACGTATACCCCGGACACGACGCCATTTTCGACGAAAAGATCGGTGAAGGCGGTGTTGAGTTCGACCGGCACTCCGGCGCGCTGCAACCCGATCCGCAACGGCCCAATGAGGGCTCGACCCATGCCGACCAGGTTCTTACCTGTTGCCTTCGCCCACATCGTGCGGGCGCCGACCTTCATGCTGCGCAGCACGCCACGGGGGTGACGTTTGAGCTGATTGAGGCGAACGTAGTCCTGCTGCATCACAACCACATTGAGCGGAACCTTGCCATACGCGGGCTCCAGCCCGGCCATGTCGGCACCAAGCTTGCGCGCGTTGAACGGTTTCGGCTCGATCGAACGTCCGCCCGGGCGGCCGCCCGGAGCCTCGGGGTAGTAGTCGGAGTAGCCGGGTACCCAGCACATCTTCAGCGGCGTGTGCTTCAGCACGAACGACAGCATCTCGGGCCCGCGGTCGAGGTAAGCATCGATGCGTTCCGGCTCGACGATTTCGCCGACGATGCCGTGCAGATAGGTGCGTGCCGCCTCCGGTGTATCTCGAACGCCGCGGCGCTTGAGGACCTCGTTGTTGGGGATCCAGACGCCGCCGCCCGAGCGTGCGGTGGAGCCGCCGTAGTGCGGGGCCTTCTCGACGACTACCGTCGAGAGACCTCGGTGAGCGGCGACCAGCGCAGCAACCATGCCGGCGGCGCCGCTGCCGACCACCACGACGTCGAACTCCTGCACAGTCATGTAGAACACGTTATAGAATTGCTCGGGTCGGGCGCTACTGGCCCGGTCACGCCTACGAGGGGACTTCGCCGAATGCTCCGTGATGCCACCCGTGATGAGCTGGCCGCCGACCTAGCACAAGCCGAGCGAAGCCGCGACCCGATCGGTCAACTGACCGCCGCCCATCCCGAGATCGATGTCGTCGACGCCTACGAGATCCAGTTGATCAACATCCGGCAGCGGGTGGCCGAGGGTGCCCGCGTGGTGGGTCATAAGGTCGGGCTGTCGTCGCCGATCATGCAGCAGATGATGGGGGTTGACGAACCAGACTACGGACACCTGCTCGACGACATGCAGGTGTTCGAAGACACGCCGGTCCAGGCGTCCCGGTACCTGTCTCCGCGGGTTGAGGTGGAGGTGGGCTTCATCCTGGCCGCCGACCTACCGGGTGCGGGCTGCACCGAGGACGACGTGCTGGCGGCCACCGAGGCCCTGGTGCCCGCCATCGAGCTGATCGACACCAGGATCAAGGATTGGCAGATCAAGATCTGCGACACCATCGCCGACAACGCCTCGGCGGCGGGCTTCGTGTTGGGCGCGGCCCGGGTGCCGCCGGCCGATCTTGACGTCAGGGCGATCGATGCGAAGCTGACCCGCAACGGCGAGGTGGTGGCCGAGGGCCGCAGTGATGCGGTGTTGGGTAACCCGGCGACCGCGGTGGCTTGGCTGGCCGGCAAGGTCGAGAGTTTCGGCGTGCGGCTGCGCAAAGGCGACATCGTGTTACCCGGGTCATGCACGTTCGCGGTCGAGGCGCGGGCCGGCGACGAGTTTGTCGCCGACTTCACCGGGCTGGGTTTGGTCCGGTTGTCGTTCGAATAAGGGGAGCAACATGCCGTCCAAGGCAAAAGTGGCGATTGTCGGGTCGGGAAATATCAGCACCGATCTGCTGTACAAGCTGCTGCGATCGGAGTGGCTGGAGCCGCGCTGGATGGTGGGCATCGACCCGGAGAGCGATGGCCTGGCGCGCGCGGCCAAGCTGGGTTTGGAGACCACCCACGAGGGGGTGGACTGGCTGCTGGCGCAGCCCGATAAACCCGACCTGGTGTTCGAGGCAACCAGTGCCTACGTGCACCGGGACGCGGCGCCCAAGTACGCCGAGGCCGGGATCCGGGCCATCGACCTGACGCCGGCGGCGGTGGGTCCGGCGGTGATCCCGCCGGCGAACCTGCGCGAGCACCTGGACGCGCCGAACGTCAACATGATCACCTGCGGGGGACAGGCGACCATTCCGATCGTGTACGCGGTGTCTCGGATCGTGGAGGTGCCCTACGCCGAGATCGTGGCGTCGGTGGCTTCCGTTTCAGCGGGACCGGGCACGCGCGCCAACATCGACGAGTTCACCAAGACCACCGCCCGTGGGGTCCAGACCATCGGCGGGGCCGCCCGCGGCAAGGCGATCATCATCTTGAATCCCGCCGACCCGCCGATGATCATGCGCGACACCATCTTTTGCGCCATCCCCACCGACGCCGACCGCGAAGCGATCGCCGCCTCCATCCACGACGTCGTCAAAGAGGTGCAGACCTACGTGCCTGGATACCGGCTGCTCAACGAACCGCAGTTCGACGAGCCGTCGATCAACTCGGGCGGGCAGGCGCTGGTCACCACGTTCGTCGAGGTTGAGGGCGCCGGGGATTACCTGCCGCCCTATGCGGGCAACCTGGACATCATGACCGCGGCGGCCACCAAGGTGGGCGAGGAGATCGCCAAGGAGACGCTGGTTGTAGGAGGAGCGCGATGACCGATATGTGGGACGTCCGCATCACGGACACCTCGCTGCGGGATGGGTCGCACCACAAACGCCACCAATTCACCAAGGACGAGGTCGGTGCCATCGTGGCCGCCCTAGACGCCGCTGGCGTGCCGGTGATCGAGGTGACCCACGGCGACGGCCTGGGCGGCTCATCGTTCAACTATGGCTTCTCGAAAACCCCTGAGCAGGAGCTGATCAAGCTGGCCGCGGCGACCGCGAAAGAGGCCCGGATCGCGTTTTTGATGTTGCCCGGTGTGGGCACCAAGGACGACATCAAAGAGGCGCGGGACAACGGCGGGTCGATCTGCCGGATCGCCACCCACTGCACCGAGGCCGACGTGTCGATCCAGCATTTCGGGCTGGCCCGCGAACTGGGTCTGGAAACCGTCGGGTTTTTGATGATGGCCCACACCATTGCGCCGGAGAAACTGGCCGCCCAGGCCCGCATCATGGCCGACGCCGGCTGCCAGTGTGTCTACGTCGTCGACTCCGCCGGTGCCCTGGTGCTCGACGGCGTGGCCGACCGGGTGTCGGCCCTGGTCGCCGAGCTCGGCGAAGACGCCCAGGTGGGCTTTCATGGGCACGAGAACCTCGGTCTCGGGGTGGCCAATTCGGTGGCGGCGGTGCGCGCGGGCGCCAAGCAGATCGACGGGTCCTGCCGGCGTTTCGGCGCCGGGGCGGGTAACGCGCCGGTCGAGGCGCTGATCGGGGTGTTCGACAAGATCGGCGTCAAGACCGGCATTGATTTCTTCGACATTGCCGACGCCGCCGAGGACGTGGTGCGCCCGGCCATGCCGGCCGAATGTCTGCTCGACCGCAACGCGTTGATCATGGGGTATTCCGGGGTCTACTCCAGCTTCCTCAAGCATGCGGTCCGCCAGGCCGAGCGCTACGGCGTGCCGGCGTCGGCGCTGTTGCACCGGGCCGGTCAGCGCAAGCTCATCGGTGGCCAGGAAGACCAGCTCATCGACATCGCGCTGGAAATCAAACGCGAGCTGGATAGCGGTGCGGCCGTAACGCATTGACGACACCGCTGGTTCGCGGATTTCACGGAAACGCAGATGGTCCGACCCGGTTTGTCCTACGGTTCTGACTGATTGTCAGGTCGGGAAGGGACGGGGTCATGAACTATGCGGTATTGCCGCCGGAGCTTAATTCGTTGCGGATGTTCACGGGTGCAGGTTCGGCGCCGATGTTGGCGGCGGCGGTGGCCTGGGACGGGCTGGCCGCAGAGTTGGGGTCCGCGGCGTCCTCGTTTGGGTCGGTGACCTCGGACTTGGCAAGTCAGGCGTGGCAGGGGCCGGCGGCGGCGGCGATGGCGGCGGCGGCGGCACCGTATGCGGGATGGTTGAGCGCTGCGGCGGCCCGGGCCGCGGGGGCGGCGGCCCAGGCCAAGGCGGTGGCCAGCGCGTTCGAGGCGGCACGGGCGGCGACGGTGCACCCTTTGCTGGTGGCGGCCAACCGCAATGCGTTTGCGCAGTTGGTGATGTCGAATTGGTTCGGGCTGAACGCGCCGCTGATTGCGGCCGTTGAGGGCGCCTACGAACAGATGTGGGCCGCGGATGTGGCCGCGATGGTGGGCTACCACTCCGGGGCCTCGGCGGCGGCCGAGCAGTTGGTGCCCTTTCAGCAGGCGCTGCAGCAGCTGCCGAACCTGGGTATCGGCAATATCGGCAACGCCAACCTGGGCGGCGGCAACACCGGCGACCTGAACACCGGCAACGGCAACATCGGTAACACCAACCTGGGCAGCGGGAACCGGGGTGACGCGAACCTGGGCAGCGGCAACATCGGCAACTCCAACGTGGGCGGCGGGAACGTCGGCAACGGCAACTTCGGCAGCGGCAACGGGAGGGCGGGACTTCCAGGCAGTGGGAACGTCGGCAACGGGAACCTCGGCAACAGCAACCTGGGCAGCGGCAATACCGGCAACTCCAACGTCGGGTTCGGGAATACCGGCAACAACAACGTCGGCACCGGAAACGCCGGCAGCGGCAACATCGGCGCCGGGAACACCGGCAGCAGCAACTGGGGCTTCGGCAACAACGGCATTGGCAACATCGGTTTCGGCAACACCGGCAACGGCAACATCGGCTTCGGGCTCACCGGCAACAACCAGGTGGGCATCGGTGGGCTGAACTCGGGCAGCGGAAACATCGGCTTGTTCAACTCGGGCACCAACAACGTCGGTTTCTTCAACTCCGGCAACGGCAACCTGGGTATCGGCAACTCCAGCGACGCGAATGTGGGCATCGGAAACTCGGGGGCCACCGTGGGCCCGTTCGTGGCGGGCCATAACACCGGTTTCGGGAACTCGGGTTCGCTCAACACGGGCATGGGAAACGCCGGGGGCGTGAATACCGGTTTCGGAAACGGCGGCGCAATAAACCTCGGCTTCGGGAACTCGGGCCAGTTGAATGCGGGCAGCTTCAACGCGGGCAGCATCAACACGGGCAACTTCAATTCCGGACAAGGCAATACCGGTGATTTCAACGCCGGCGTCAGAAATACCGGCTGGTCAAACTCGGGCCTCACTAACACCGGCGCCTTCAACGCGGGTTCGCTCAACACCGGGTTCGGCGCCGTCGGCACCGGCTCCGGCCCGAACTCGGGTTTCGGCAACGCCGGCACGAACAACTCGGGCTTCTTCAACACGGGCGTTGGCAGCTCGGGGTTCCAGAACGGGGGCAGCAACAACTCGGGCCTGCAAAACGCGGTCGGCACCGTCATCGCGGCGGGTTTCGGAAACACCGGCGCCCAAACGGTGGGTATCGCAAACTCGGGCGTCTTAAACTCCGGATTCTTCAACTCGGGCGTCCACAACTCGGGCGGCTTCAACAGCGAGAACCAGCGGTCGGGGTTCGGGAACTGATTTCGCTTTGGTGCGGTATCGAATGCCATAACCGGTGGGGACCCGCTCCAAGCGCGGTTGCGCTACTACTGCAGTCCCAGTTCGTTGGTGTTGGAAGCGCAATGCGCGACGGTCAAGGTGCGCCGCCATCACGCACTGATGTCACCCGCCCGAGAGTGGACGTGTCATCACGGTCAGCCGTACGCCGTATCGGGGCACCACGCCAGCCCGTCCGGCCCCCGAGGCTGGCATCCCGGGCAGTCCAGGCACTCCAGCGGCGGGGGCGTCGCCGCCGGGCAGTGTGGTCATTGGGGTGGCATCGAACGCCCTGACGGTGGTGACCGCGGGCGCCTTCCAGGCGGGCGGCACCGACATTTGCCCGATGGTACCCGCGCCGCGCATCGCGGCCGAAACTTCGCCCGGGCCGCGTAGTGCTCCGTCCGATAGTGACTTGGCCATGCTGGTCAGCGGCGCGAGGAACGCCGGGGCGATGTCGGCTGGTGGGGGAGCGGCCGCCGCAGCCGCGCTCCCTAGCTCGGGCAAGATCCCCAAATTCTTCTCGGCCCCAATGATGCCGGTACCCATCGAATTGATGTTGTTGATCGAGCCGATCGTTGCGTACCAAGCCAGTAGGCCGTCGAGCAAACAGAACTCGTCCCCGACGATGCTCGGGAAAGGTATCGCATTGACGATTTCGCCCGCCTCCAGGAAAAAGGGTGTCAGCTCGGGCGCGATCGGCAGCAGCAGTATTCCGATTTCTTCCAGGAGGTTTCCCAGCCAGTTGCCGTCGGCGGCGCCGGCGTTGGCGGTCGCGCGGCTGACTTCGGCGCTTTGCGCCGGCAGACCGGCTGAGTTGGTGTCTTGCTGCGGGGAGGTAAATGGTGTCAAAGTCCGCGCTGCCGCCGAGGTGGCCGCGTAGTCGTACATGGCGGTGGCGTCCTGTTCCCACATCTCGGCGTACTGGGTCTCCAGGGCCGCAATCGCCGCGGTGTTCTGGCCGAAAAAGTTGGTCGCTATCAGCGATAGCACCTGTGCACGGTTGGCCATGATTGCCGGTGGCGGCACCGTCATGGCGAACGCCTGCTCAAATCCGGTCGCGGCCGCGGTGATCTGGGTGGCCGTCTGCCTTGCCTGCGCGGCGGTGGTGGTCAGCCACTCAACATACGGGGTGACCGCCGCACCCATCCTCACAGACGATGGACCCAGCCATTGCCAGCCGGTGAGGCTGGCGATCACCGAGCGGTAGGTCTCCGCCGCCGACTGCAATTCCGCCGACACCTGATCCCAGGCGGCGGCGGCGGCCCACAACGAGCCCGCTCCCGGCCCGCTATACATCCGTGTCGAGTTGACTTCCGGCGGAAGCATCGCGAAATCCATGAACATCTGCGAATGCCTTTCCCTAGCTGGTCGCGGATAGGCCGGGCTGCCGTCAGTGCTGAGATCGCAACGGCAGGCGCGTCATTGGGTGGCTGTCGCGGATGCAGACTTCGTTAGCCGCCGCTGGACGGTCAGTAGAGTTCCGCATCGCGACACCCTTTCCGGCGCATCTCACGGACCGGGTCTCGACCAGCCTCGCGTCAATCCACGCCGCTACGAATACACATATAGCGGACAATATACTGCTCAGACTGTCGTATAACGCAACAATAAGCTAGATCAATAATGGGTAGCTCGTGCGCAGGGCTCTGGAAGCGAGCGGGCTTTGTCTTCAATTGCCGTAAATGACGGGGGCAGATGTTCGCCATTGACGCAAAACAGGAACACGTTCTAGTGTCGAAGTCGTGTACTCCGACCCGCTGCGCGAGGCGATCGCAGAAGCCGAGCAGCTGGTAGCCGCCGCCCCGCACATCGAGACTGAAGCCGACCTGCTCGAAGGGCTGCAATACCTGGCCGGCTGCATCGCGGGCTGCATGCACCTGGCCTTCGACTACGAGCGTGACCACCCGTTCCTGCAGTCCGGAACAGGGCCGTTCACGAAGATGGGCCTGGACAACCCCGACACCCTCTACTTCGGCACCCGGCTGCAGGCCAACCGCGACTATGTGGTCAGCGGACGGCGCGGCACCACCACCGACCTGAGCTTTCAGCTGCTCGGCGGCGAGTACACCGACTATAACGTGCCGGCCAGCCAGGCCGCGTTCGACGACCGTGAGCTCGACATCGCCGCGGACGGCAGCTTCGAATGGCGGTTGCGGCCCAGCGCTCCCGGGCAACTAGTGATCCGGGAGGTGTACGGCGATTGGTCACAACAGCGCGGCACGCTGGCCATCGCCAGGCTGGACACCGTCGGCACCGCGCCGCCGCCGCTGACTCGCGAGCTCATGGAAAAGCGTTATGCCACAGCGGGATCCCAGCTTGTGAACCGGGTGAAAACCTGGTTACAGTTTCCCCAGTGGTTCTACCTCAATATCCCGGTTAACACCATGGTGGCGCCTCGGTTGACTCCCGGTGGCCTGGCCACCCAATACTCGTCGGCCGGTCATTTCGAGCTGCGGCCGGGTCAAGCGCTGGTGATCACGGTGCCGGTGAGCGACGCCCCCTACTTAGGGTTTCAGTTGGGCAGCATGTGGTACATCTCGCTGGACTATATCAATCATCAGACCTCGTTGAATGCCAGCCAGGCCCAAGCGGACCCGGATGGCAAGGTGCGCATCGTGGTCGCCGAGCAGAATCCGGGTGTGACCAACTGGGTGGAAACGCTCGGCCATCGGCGCGGGTTTCTGCAGTTCCGCTGGCAGCGGGTATCCCGTGAGCTCACCGAGGCCGATGGGCCCACCGTCGAACTGGTCGACTTCGACGCCATCCCGGCGGCACTGCCGCATTACCAGCACAACAAGATTTCCGAGGATGATTGGCGGGCGCGAATTGCGTTGCGTCAACGGCAAATCGCGACCAGGATGCTGGGATGACCGGGATGCTCAAGCGCAAGGTGATCGTCGTCAGTGGCGTCGGACCGGGGCTGGGCACGACGCTGGCGCACCGATGTGCGCGAGACGGCGCCGATCTGGTGCTGGCTGCGCGCAGCGCGGAGCGTCTCGACGACGTCGCCAAGCAGATCATCGACACCGGGCGACGGGCGGTGGCGGTGCGCACCGACATCACCGACGACGACGACGTAAGCAACCTTGTGCAGGCCACGCTGGCGGCGTACGGCAAGGCCGACGTGCTGATCAACAACGCGTTCCGGGTGCCATCGATGAAACCATTGGCCGGCACCACATTTGAGCACATCCGTGACGCGATAGAGCTCAGCGCGCTGGGGACGCTACGACTCATCCAGGCGTTTACGCCCGCGCTGGCGCAGTCTCACGGCGCGATCGTCAACGTCAACTCCATGGTGATCCGGCACTCGCAGCCGAAATACGGCACCTACAAGATGGCCAAGTCCGTACTGCTAGCTATGTCGCATTCGCTGGCCACGGAACTGGGCGAGCAGGGAATTCGCGTCAATTCCGTTGCACCCGGCTATATCTGGGGTGACACGCTGAAAAGCTATTTCGACCATCAGGCCGGCAAATACGGCACTACCGTGGATCAGATCTATCAGGCGACCGCGGCAAACTCCGATCTCAAACGGCTGCCAACCGAAGACGAGGTGGCCTCAGCGATTCTTTTCCTGGCCAGCGACCTGGCCAGCGGCATCACCGGGCAGACCCTGGACGTCAATTGCGGGGAGTACCACACGTAATGACTCGGCGTCCCGATCGGAAAGATGTGGCCACCGTCGACGAACTGCACGCATCGGCTACCAAACTGGTGGGTCTCGACGATTTTGGCACCGACGACGACAACTACCGTGAGGCGCTGGGTGTGTTGCTGGACGCTTACCAGGGCGAAGCCGGCCTCACCGTGTTGGGCAGCAAGATGAACCGGTTCTTCCTGCGCGGTGCGCTGGTGGCCAGGCTACTGTCCCAGTCCGCGTGGAAGCAGTATCCGGAGCACGTCGACGTTGCCATCAAACGGCCTATCTTCGTCACCGGGTTGGTGCGCACCGGAACCACTGCGCTGCACCGGCTGCTGGGCGCCGACCCGGCCCACCAAGGCCTGCACATGTGGCTGGCCGAGTACCCGCAGCCGCGCCCCCCGCGCGAGACCTGGGAGTCAAACCCGTTGTATCGCCAGCTCGATGCACAGTTCACCCAGCATCATGCCGAGAATCCGGGATACACCGGCTTGCATTTCATGGCGGCCTACGAGTTGGAGGAGTGTTGGCAGCTGTTGCGGCAGTCGCTGCATTCGGTGTCGTACGAGGCGCTGGCGCATGTACCCAGCTATGCCGACTGGTTGTCACGCCAGGACTGGACGCCGTCGTATTGCCGGCACCGCCGCAACCTGCAGCTGATTGGGCTCAACGATGCCGAAAAGCGGTGGGTACTAAAGAATCCGAGTCATCTATTTGCCCTGGATGCGCTGATGGCGACCTATCCCGATGCCCTGGTGGTGCAGACTCACCGGCCGGTGGAGACGATCATGGCGTCGATGTGCTCGCTGGCGCAGCACACCACAGAAGGGTGGTCGACGAAGTTTGTGGGCGCCCAGATCGGTGCGGACGCGATGGACACCTGGTCGCGTGGGCTGGAGCGGTTCAATGCCGCACGGGCCAAATATGATTCGGCCCAGTTCTACGACGTGGACTACCACGACTTGATTGCCGATCCGCTGGGTACGGTGGCAGATATCTACCGGCACTTCGGGTTGACGCTGTCCGACGAGGCTCGACAGGCAATGACAACCGTCCACGCCGAGAGCCAGAGCGGTGCCCGGGCCCCAAAGCATTCCTATTCGTTGGCTGACTACGGGCTCACGGTCGAAATGGTCAAAGAGCGGTTCGCCGGGCTGTGATTCGGTGTGCTGTTTGGCCAGCCGCGTCGCATTGGTCGAGCAGATACGCAATTTGCCCGCCTCAGCGCGACAACTCGCCAGCCGCCCGAAATTGTTTGATTACCAGGTGGATTGCCCGAGCTGTCGCTTGCCAGGGAGACGGGACCACCTGATTGCCAGGGGGTAGTGAACAGTTCGCTACCCCCAGCAGTTGCTCCCACGCCGCACCATGACCATCCGGCCGGGCCGGACGCACCGCGTCGGCGACCGCCCCGATCAACCCGTCATCGATAGCGCTGACATCGTCGTCGCGGGGCAGACCGGGTGCCTGCGCGGGCCTCCACGTAGCGCCGCACCGTCTTGCGGTCCATACCGCAATGCGCGGCGATCGTGCGGCACCCCGGGGCCGGCAACCCGGCCACCCCCAGCCAGACCCGCAGCACTTCCCTGATCTTGTTCATACTGACCTCCCGAAAAGCCATGCCCGCCGCCTCCCGTGACTTGAGCTGTCACGACGATCGCACGAATAAGCGAAAAGACCACCGACGCGGCGCGCCGTGGTCCCGTGACTGGCAATCAAGGTGGTCCCGTCCTCCCCCTGGCACAAGCAGATCACACTGGTCCCAAGCTCATGGCAGGCGGCATACTGGACCAGCTAGCGGTGATCTACCATCCAGCGAGACGCCAGTTGAACACACGTATTTGAGGTGAAATGATGTTGGATCGGTTACGACAGGGTGGCTATTGGCTCGTTAGAGGCAAAATCAACCTGATAGATCGGGCTTTCACATCATGTCGCATAGAGTCGTTCGCGGATCTCGGTGCCGTTTGGGGAGTGGAAGGCGCCTATACATTTCGCGCCCTGGATAAGTACCCGGTAAAAGAGGCAGTATTGGTCGATGGCCGCATAACTCCAACAGTCGCGGCCCGTGCAAATTCATATCCGCAACTTCGCGTTATTGAGGGGAACTTCGGAGACCAGGAGATTGCCGATAAAGTCGGTAATGTCGACGCCCTCTTCCTATTCGATGTGCTGCTGCACCAAGTGTCGCCTGATTGGGACACTATCCTGGATATGTACGCAAAGAATGTACGTTGTTTGCTGATTTATAATCAACAATGGATAGGTTCAACAACCACAGTTAGATTGTTGGATCTGGGTGAAAAGCACTACTTTCGTAACGTCCCGCACAGCAAACTTAACAAGGCTTATAGAGATCTCTTTCAAAAACTCGATAAAAAGCACCCGGATCATGACAAGCCGTGGCGCGATATACCAGACATCTGGCAATGGGGTATCACCGACGCTGATCTCGAATCAAAAGCTTCTGAACTCGGTTTCAAGCTGCTCTACAAGGAGGATTGCCGCGGATTTGGCTGGCTGCCCAATATTCAGAATCGGGCCTTTCTTTTTGCGCGACAATAAGGTCACAGTAAACCCTCGTTTTGTGAGATGCGGGGCGGGCCGGGCGAAGTCGACCTCGAGTGAATGGATCTCGAGTGAATGGACAGGGCATCGCCTACGAGTCGCATCCCCATCCAACAGACCGGTGCTCTTGCATCGGACCCTGAAGGTCCCGCACGGAGGGTGTGGTTGCCGGCGCGGGGTCACGGTGCGGTAGCGACGTAGTGTTTGAACGAATTTCTTGATGCTCCAACCTGTTTGGTGTTCAATCCAGTTCTGACCGCCAGGGCGGCGAACACGATGCTCTGGTGCGCCTCGATCGACTCGCGCACACCGGAGAGGCTTCATAGGAAGCTCAGTCCCGGAACCGCCGTCACAAACCGTACGCCTCGGTGGCACCGTGCCGGATGCGGCACCGTATCCCGCGGCAAGCGGGTGTGCGACGTTATCGGTTTGGGTCGTGGTGCTCCAAGTAGCCCTCGGCCACTGCGTGTTCGATGCTGTCGGTCAGCCGGGGACAGGACCTGGTGCGTGCGGAATCCCCGCCGCGTGCCCGCAGCTCGGTGAAGTACGCGCAGCGCCGCGACGCCTCGGTGTTCCATTGCACAGCGGTATGACCCGGCCCCAGCCTCTTTACGGTCACCGTGACATGGCAGAACCGGCAATCCACCGGTTGCAGGCCTGAGGTCAGATAACGGTCGCGCTCGGCGCGGCTGGCTTCGCGCACCGCGGCAGCACGCTGCGGGTCGTCAGCGAAATCCCTTGACTTCGACCAGGATCCACATGTGCGGTGTTGCTCGGGGGAATCGTTGTGATCGTGATGATCACCGTGCAGCAGTAGCATCGACCGGGCCAGCCGATCGACGTCGGGAACCGCCGGCTGATCGTCAGGCATGTCCGTCAGTGTTGCTCGGCGGGCACGTCGTCGGAAACTTCTCTCGATTTCAAGTTCTTCTCTACCTCGGCATTCCAGAACTCGTTGGCGCGCTTGGTGTCGACCTCGATCTCGAAGCGCTCCACCATCTCTGGTTTTATGTCGGCTACGTCGACATAAAACTGTTCATACCAGCGGCGCAGCTGATACACGGCGCCGTCCTCTTCAACCAGCAGCGGGTTGTCGATGCGGGTCTTGTGCTTCCAGATCTCGACATCCTGCAAGAAGCCCTTGCTGACGCCCTCGGTGAACACCCGCGACAACTTGTCGGTCATCTCTTCGCTCATACCCTTGGGCTTTTCGACGATGACGCCCCATTGCAGGACGAACGAGTTCTGGGTCACCGGGTAGTGGCAGTTGATCAGGATCGACTCGGACTTGTAGTTGCCGTAGCGGTTGTGCAGCCAGTTGATCATGAACGACGGCCCGAAGTAAGACGCCTCCGAATCCAGATGCGCCTCACCGTAAGACGTCCCCAGATCGTCGACATCGGGCCGGCCCACGTTGTGCAGATACTGCGAGGCGATGTGGCCCTCGAAGACGTTCTTGAAGTACGTCGGCAAACCGAAGTGGATGTAGAAGAAGTGCGCCATATCGGTGACGTTGTCGATGATGTCGCGGCAGTTGGACCCTTCGATGAGGATGCGGTTCCACCGCCAGTCGGTCCACTCGTCGCTGGCCGCCTCGGGAATCTCGGGGATCCGGACCGCGGGGTCGGGTGGATTGCCCTCATGGTCGTGCCAGACAAACAGCAGCCCGCTGCGCACATCGGTCGTCCACGACCGAGTGCGCGCCATTCTGGGTGTGCGCCTGGCATACGGCACCAATTTGCAGCGGCCGTCGCCACCCCAGCGCCAGTCGTGGAACGGGCAAGCGACCTCGTCGCCTTTGACGGTGCCCTCGGACAGGTCGCCGCCCATGTGCCGGCAGTAGCCGTCGAGGACTTTCAGGTCCCCGTGGGAATCAGCGAACACAACCAGCTTGGTGCCGAACGCCTCTACCCCGTGTGGCTTCCCTTCCAAATAGTCCTTCGCGACGCCCAGGCAATGCCAGCCACGCGCATACCTGGTCGGCAAGGCGCCGGCATCGATCTCCCGAACACCGACCCCACTCGTGTCGGTACTCACCTGTCACCTCCCGATCGGTATCGCTAACTAGAACACGTTACAGTTTTCTCTCCGGTGAGCGCAACGACAGCGAGTCTGGCCACGGCATATGTACGACGGGCGTATATCTAAACGATGCCGCTGTTTTCTTTCGAGGGCCGATCGCCCCGGATCGATCCCACCGCGTTTGTGGCCCCGACAGCCACCCTGATCGGCGACGTCACCATCGAGGCTGGGGCGTCGGTCTGGTTCAATGCCGTGCTGCGCGGCGACTATGCGCCCGTCGTCGTGCGCGAGGGGGCCAATGTGCAGGACGGGGCGGTATTACACGCACCGCCCGGCATCCCGGTAGACATCGGCCCGGGGGCGACAGTGGCGCACCTGTGTGTGATCCACGGCGTCCACGTCGGGTCTGAGGCTCTGATCGCCAACCACGCGACGGTCCTCGACGGAGCGGTAATCGGCGCGCGCTGCATGATCGCCGCGGGAGCGCTGGTGGTGGCCGGCACTCAGATTCCGGCCGGAATGCTGGTAACGGGAGCGCCGGCCAAGGTGAAGGGACCGATTGAAGGAACGGGCGCGGAAATGTGGGTTAACGTCAATCCGCAGGCCTATCGTGACCTGGCTGCACGGCATCTGGCCGGACTGGAACCCATGTAGGCGTCGCTGCGGGTTAAGCCGTCGGCAGTTTTAACATCCGGTTGTAAAAGTCGATCACGTAGACGGCGCCGTCGTTGTCCACCGCCACATCAGTTGGGGAGAAGAGTCCGGTGAACGGCAGCTGCGACTGCGCATTCGAGCCGGCCGCCAGCTTCAGCACCCGATTGTTGTTCAGATCGGCCACATAGACGCTATCGTCGCGGTCCACCGTCACACCGGCGGGAAAGCTGAGATCGGCGAATGGGAGGTGCACCGGCGTGGCCGACCCCGCGGTCAACGCCACCACGCGATTGTGGCCGCTGTCGGTCACGTAGACGGTGCCAGCACCGTCCACCGCCACATCATAGGGGTGGTCGAGCCCGACGAACGGCAGTTCGGTAGGGGTATCTGCGCCTGGGGGCAGTTTCAACACTTTGGCATTGTCATAGTCGACGACATAGACGCTGTCGCTGCGGTCCACTGCCAAACCATGCGCATCGCCAAGGCTGCCGAACGGGAGCTCGACCGGGGGTTCGATGCCGGCCGCGAGTTTCAACACATGGTGGCTGTCTTCATCGATGACATAGACGTCGCGGTTGCTGTTTACCGCCACGCCGCCTGGACCGATGGTGTCGGTGAATGGCAACGTGGTCGGGGTGTTGGAGCCGGCCGGCAGTTTCAGCAGTCGCTTGTGACCGGAGTCGGCCACGTAAACGGCGTCCGCCAGGTCCACCGTCACCCCGTCGGGATTCCAAAGGTCGATCGGCACCACGACCTGGCTGGGCGGGGAAGGAGTGGTTGGCGATGCGGCCTGCCTGGACGTGGACGACCCAGAAATTTTTGGCTCAAAGATCAGGTAACCAATGGCTGCGAGGGTCACCACGACAACGACTGCAGCTCCAGTAATGGCTAAGGTGCGTCGATTCCGCGGCCACCCGTAGCGTCGGCGTTCGGAATCCACCGGCCAGCTCCCCCTTTGCAATCGCGACCGCGACGGAGAAAGAGTACCTGAGCACTTGCCCGCGCGCAGAACTGACGTCTGGCTATCGGGTGTGAACTTCACCATGCTCGGATGGTCTGCGGCGTCGCCCGGATCGCGCCGGGCGATTATGCGGCTGCCTGTTTGGGTTTCTCGCAGCCGACCACCCACATAGAGAAGTACTGCGAGCCGCCACCGTAAGCGTGCCCCAAGGCCTTTCGCGCACCCGGAACTTGACGCGCCTCCGCCTTGCCCATGACTTGGATCGCGGCCTCGGCGAAGCGGATCAGGCCCGATGCGCCGATCGGATTGGCGGACAGCACGCCGCCGGAAGGGTTCACCGGTAGTCGACCGCCGATCGCAGTCTCGCCGGCCTCGGTGAGCTTCCAGCCCTCGCCCTCGCGGGCAAATCCCAGATTCTCCAACCACATCGGCTCGAACCAGGAGAACGGGACGTAAATTTCGGCGGCGTCGATTTCGTCGATGGGGCTGGTGATGCCCGCGGCCTTCCACAGCGCCGCCGCCGCGTCGCGGCCGGCCTGCGGGTTGACCTGGTCGCGCCCGGCGAAAGCCAGCGGCTCGGTGCGTAATGCGGTGCCATGAATCCAGGCCACCGGATGCCCTTGCGCCAGTCGCGCGTCGGCGATCTCCTCGTCGCCGACGACAACCGCGCACGCACCGTCTGACGACGGGCACGTCTCATCGAAACGTATTGGATCCCAGAGCATCTGAGATGCCATCACCTTCTCCAGGGTGATGTCGGGCTGCTGCAGATGTGCCAACGGGTTGCGGCTGCCGTTGAGCCGGTCCTTGACCGCAACCATAGCACCGATGTGTGCCGGTGCGCCCGAGCGGCGGATATAGGCCCGGACATGCGGGGCGAAGTATCCCCCCGCACCGGCACCGACCGGTTTGGTGAACGGCACAGGAATCGACAACGCCCACATGGCATTGGATTCCGACTGCTTTTCCCAGGCTAATGCCAGGACCCGGCGGTATTTGCCGGATTGCACCAGGCTGGCAGCCACTACCCCGGTGGATCCGCCAACCGAACCGGCGGTGTGTACCCGGATCAGCGGCTTGCCGGTCGCGCCCATGGCGTCGGCCATGAATAGCTCCGGCATCATCACCCCTTCGAAGAAGTCGGGCGCCTTGCCGACCACGACGGCGTCGATGTCGTCGAAGGTGGAACCGGAATCCGCCAGCGCTCGGTCGATGGCCTCCCGCACCAGACCGTTCATCGAAACGTCTTGGCGCTTGGCGACATACTTGGTCTGCCCGGTGCCGAGTACGGCGGCCAGCTTTCCGGCCATCAGCGCTGCCCCTCCACTATCCCCGTCCTTCCATGACCGCGACCAGGTTTTGCTGCAGCGCCGGTCCGCTGGTGGCGTGCGCCAGCACGCGCCGCGCCGATCCGTCCCAGGTATGTTGTGCGGCAAAGCCGATACGCTCAAGGCCGGCGGCGAACATGGGGTTGGCGGCCAACGGGCCGCCGGACGGATTCACTTTCGTCTTACCCGGAATCCTGATGGCCTCCGCGACGATCAGGTGCTGGTGGGTAAAGGGCCCATGGATCTCCGCCACGTCGATGTCGCCGGTGTGTCCGCCGGTGGCTATCTTGGCCGCCAGTTTGGTCGACGGAGACTCGGTGATGTCGCGCGCCCCCAGCGCCGGAGACTCGATGCGATGTTCGATTCCGGTGATCCACGCCGGATTTTCGCGCAGTTCTCGGGCGCGGTTGTCGGCCGCGAGCACGACCGCGGCGGCACCGTCGGTAATCGGCGCAATGTCGTGGCGCCGCAGCGGATCGGCAAAAAACGGCCGTGCCAGCAGTTCCCCGACGGTGATCGGCGGCTCCACGGAATCCACCCGGCGAGCGTTGGTGAAGGAATCGAACGCCACTCGCGCCATCTGCTCGTGGGTCCACTTGCCGGAGTCCAGCCCCAACCGCGCCTGTAGTCCCGCCATCGATACCGAATCCGGCCACAGCGGCGCGACGGTGTACGGGTCGGTCTGGCGGGACAGCACACGGCGCAGCGTTCCGGCCGAGGACTTCCCGAAGCCGTACACCAGCGCGGTGTCGACCTCGCCGGTCAGCAGTTTGATGTAGGCCTCATACAGTGCCCAGGCGGCGTCCATCTCGACGTGCGATTCGTTGATCGGCGGTACGGCTCCGATGGAGTCGATCGCGGAGATGAACGAAAATGCTCGTCCAGCCAGGTAATCCGACGAACCCGAACACCAGAATCCGATGTCGGCCTTGGTGATGCCCAGCTCGTCGTATAGCTGGGCGAAGCACGGCATCAGCATCTCGACGCCGTTGGTAGTGCCGTCGGTGCGGCGCACGTGCGGGGCGTGGGCGAAGCCGACAACGGCAATATCGCGAACGCTCATTGGTTGGTGGGCCCTTTACAGGTGGTGCTTGTAGGTGTCGTAGTTGGCATCCGGTTCGCCGGTGGGGCGGAAGTACTCGATGTTGTCGATGCCCAGTCCCCACCGCTCCCGCGGCTTCCACACCGCCTCGACGCGCATGCCCATCCGCACCTGGTGCGCGTCGACGTCGGAAACCAAATGCAAAAACGGGATGTCGGCGCCGTCGAGCAACACGTAGGCCGCCACATAGGGCGGCTTGATTCGCTGGCCCAGGAACGGGATGTTGACGATCGCGAACGTCGTCACCGTGCCCTTGTCGGGCAGCTCGACAAACTCGGAGGTGGGTTTCCCGGTGGCCGGGTCGGCGCCATGCGGCGGGAAGTATACCTTGCCGGTCTTTCCGGTTCTGGCGCCCACGAGCTTGCCCTGGGCGATGGCGCGCAGATACGCACTCTCCTCGTGCGAGGCGGTGTGCTGAATTTCCAGCTGGATCGGCGTGACGATCATGGTGACCGGGTCCCGCGCATCCTCGGTCTTGTGAGCCGCCACCGGTTCTGCGGTCTCGCCGAGCGCAAAGCAGGCGATATCGGTGATGGCGCCCACCGGTTGGTCGGCCCAATGCGCGTGCACCCGGGCGCCGGTGTGGATGGCGGAAGGGCCGGCGGTTCCCACATCAACGGCGTGCATCAGCAAGGTGTCGGCGCCGTCGAGCTTGATCAGCGCCCAGGCGAACGGCCGGTCCAGGGGCTGGCCGGCTAGCGGCTCGGGTTGCCAGGTCCAGGACGCGACGGTGCCGACGCTGGACACCGGTACCATTTCGCTCAGGGGTTCGTAGGTAACCGGGTCATATTCCACCGGCGGCACATGGACTCGGCCGTCGGATCCGCGCACCCCGACAATGCGGCGTGCACGCAAGGCGGTGAAAAACCTGCTTAACGTGGGCCCCACCGAACGGGTGTAGTCGAAGGACAACGTGAGGGGCGCGGAAAGGGGCGGCTCAGAGTGATCGATCAGCGCCGGGCCGCTCGAGCTGGCTGTCACGCCTGTCGAGTAGAACAGGTTCTAACAACGGTTTCAACATTGCCCTCCTGAAGGGCGTCGTGGAGGCAGGGATGAAGCTCGGACTACAGCTGGGGTATTGGGGCGCGCAGCCGCCGCAGAACCATGCGGAACTCGTCGCCGCGGCCGAGGATGCGGGTTTTGACACGGTGTTCACCGCCGAGGCGTGGGGGTCCGACGCCTACACGCCGCTGGCCTGGTGGGGCTCGTCGACGCAACGGGTGCGGCTGGGTACGTCGGTGATCCAGCTGTCCGCGCGCACACCAACGGCCTGTGCGATGGCCGCGCTGACACTGGACCATCTGTCCGGTGGCCGGCACATTCTCGGGCTCGGCGTGTCCGGTCCGCAGGTGGTCGAGGGTTGGTACGGGCAGCGGTTTCCCAAGCCGCTGGCTCGCACCCGCGAATACATCGACATCGTGCGCCAGGTGTGGGCCCGAGAATCGCCGGTGACCAGCGCCGGGCCGCACTACCGGCTGCCACTGACGGGGGAGGGCACGACAGGTCTGGGCAAAGCGCTCAAACCCATCACCCATCCGCTGCGCGCCGACATACCAATCATGCTGGGGGCCGAGGGGCCCAAGAACGTCGCGCTGGCCGCCGAGATCTGCGATGGCTGGCTGCCCATCTTCTATTCGCCACGCATGGCCGGCATGTACAACGAATGGCTCGACGAAGGATTCGCCCGGCCCGGCGCCCGGCGTAGCCGCGAGGACTTCGAGATCTGCGCGACGGCGCAGGTGGTCATCACCGACGATCGGGCGGCCGCGTTTGCCGGAATCAAGCCGTTCCTGGCGCTCTACATGGGCGGGATGGGCGCCGAAGAGACCAACTTCCACGCCGACGTCTATCGCCGGATGGGGTACACGCAAGTGGTCGATGAGGTCACCAAGTTATTTCGGTCTGGCCGCAAGGACGAGGCCGCCGAGATCATCCCGGACGAGCTCGTCGACGACGCCGTGATCGTCGGTGACATCGACCACGTGCGTAAGCAGATGGCCGTCTGGGAGGCCGCCGGGGTCACCATGATGGTGGTGACCGCCGGCAGCGCAGAGCAGGTCCGCGACCTTGCCGCCCTGGTCTGATCGATCCTTGCCAGCGGGCTAGAACGCGTTCTAGATTGGGCTGATGGCTTCGCTTTCTTGCGGTTCAGATCGGGTGACCGTCGCCGAAGGTCATTTCTACGTTGGCCGCCGACTGGGACAACAGAGCCCGCTTCGGCAGGCCCAGCGATGCCAGTTCTTTGGCGTAGGGATGGTCTCCCAACCGCAGTCGGGCGCCGCCGAGCCGGGCGCGCAGGCCCGAGACTTTCATTTCCCAGGGAATCTCGCGAGTTACGCCGTCATGGTGGGAGTAGGTCTTCAACATTTGCCACCCGAGGGTCGGCACCGGCAGGCCGGTGCTGAACTCGATCCCGGCGATCAACCGTCCGTCGGCGCTGACGTCGAAGCCGAACCTCCGGCCGTCGGTGACGTTGAAGTCCGCCATGATCTTCGGGAAGCCCCAGATGGTGCGCCCGGCCTCAAGCGTGAACACCTGATCTACCGGCAGATGATGGATGAACGCGGCGGCTCGGGTGAGGGCTCTGGGCCCGCGGCGTTGGGTGCCGGGCGGGTTCACCATGATCGCGGTGCCGTACTCGTGGTATCGCCCCAAATCCCCGTCGACGTAGCGCACCAGCATCTGCATCACGATTGCCTTACCGGGCAGGTATTCGCACACCCGCAGCCCGCTGTAGTCGATGAGGCGCTGCGCTGGGTCGGCGGGCACCGAGAACATCGCGGAATGCAGGTTGGCGGTGCGAATGCGCACCGGCATGGTGAGCACCGTGCCGGCGATGGTGTGTTGCGAGACGGGCATATCGCCCACTGTAGTGCGGAGGATCGCGATGACTGAAGCTCCGGACGTGGATCTGGCCGACGGCAACTTCTACGCCAGCCGCGAGGCGCGGGCCGCGTACCGGTGGATGCGGGCCAACCAACCGGTGTTCCGCGATCGCAACGGCCTGGCGGCCGCGTCGACGTACCAGGCGGTGATCGACGCCGAACGTCAACCCGAGCTGTTCTCCAACGCCGGCGGCATCCGCCCCGACCAGCCCGCCCTGCCGATGATGATCGACATGGACGATCCCGCACATCTGTTGCGGCGCAAGCTGGTTAACGCCGGCTTCACCCGCAAGCGGGTGAAGGACAAGGAGGCGTCGATTGCCGCGCTGTGTGACACCCTGATCGACGCCGTGTGCGAACGCGGCGAGTGTGACTTCGTGCGGGACCTGGCCGCGCCGCTACCGATGGCGGTGATCGGCGACATGCTCGGGGTGCGTCCAGAGCAGCGGGACATGTTCTTGCGGTGGTCCGACGATCTGGTGACATTCCTCAGTTCGCATGTGTCTCAAGAGGATTTCCAGATCACCATGGACGCCTTCGCGGCCTACAACGACTTCACCCGGGCCACCATTGCGGCACGGCGAGCGGACCCCACCGACGACCTGGTCAGCGTGCTGGTGAGTTCCGAAGTTGACGGCGAGCGGCTAAGCGACGACGAGCTGGTCATGGAGACGCTGCTGATCCTGATCGGCGGCGACGAGACCACGCGGCATACCTTGAGCGGTGGTACCGAGCAGCTGCTGCGCAACCGTGACCAGTGGGACCTGCTGCAGCGCGACCCGTCGTTGCTGCCCGGGGCCATCGAGGAGATGCTACGTTGGACCGCCCCGGTAAAGAACATGTGCCGGGTGTTGACCGCGGATACCGAGTTTCACGGCACGGCGTTGTGTGCCGGCGAGAAGATGATGCTGCTCTTCGAGTCGGCGAACTTCGACGAGGCGGTTTTCTGTGAACCGGAAAAGTTTGATGTTCAGCGAAATCCAAACAGCCACTTGGCGTTTGGCTTCGGCACGCATTTCTGCCTGGGCAATCAGCTGGCCCGGTTGGAGCTGTCGTTGATGACGGAACGGGTGTTGCGGCGGCTACCCGACCTGCGGTTGGTCGCCGATGACTCCGTGTTGCCGCTGCGGCCGGCGAACTTTGTCAGCGGCCTGGAATCCATGCCGGTGGTGTTCACGCCGAGCCCGCCGCTGGGCTGAGCCACGCCGAACGTGAACTGAGGGCGGAATATCGGCCGAATCTCCGCCGTGAGTTCACGTTCGGCGCTGCCAGGCCGCTGACACCCGCCAGATGATGCCACCCTCGGTGTCCTCGACCGTCACGCGTACGTCGGTCCACCCAAGCTCGGTCAACGCTTCGGCACGCTTGATGTCCTTGTTGAACGTTCTGCGGTCGGTCCGGTGATGGTCGCCCTCGTAATCCACGCCGACCTTGATTCCTGCCCAACCCATATCGATAACCGCGACCAGCTGGCCGTACTCGTCGTAAACCGGGATCTGGGTCTGTGGTCTTGGAAAGCCCGCTCGGATGAGTAGCAGACGCAGCCACGTCTCGCGAGGTGACTCGGCACCTGGATCCACCAGATCCAATGCGATACGAGCATTTCGGATGCCGCGGCTTCCCCGGTAGCGTTCGGCGAGCATCTCGACATCGGCCAGCTTGAGGTCCGTCGCGCGGGCGAGCGCATCGATGGCCGCGACGGCCTTGCCGACCGGATAGCGGCGGGCGAGGTCGAGGGCGGTGCGCGCCGGTGTGGTCGTATTCATGCCGGAGATTGGCTGGATCTCGTCGTCGGCGACACGGTCCGACCAGGTGTGGATGCCGGCCGGCGGGCGACGGTGGTCGTAGAGCAGCTCGGCCGCCTGTCGCGCGTCGACCCATTTGGCGCCGTGCATCGCCGCCGCCGACTGCCCGGCGATGACGCCGCGCCGCCGCGACCATAGCCAGGCGGCCTGAGCGCGACTCCATGCGGTCAGGTCGGCGCCGGGGGAGACATAGACGTCGGGGTGGATCGTGGCGTATGCGCTTCGCAGCCGGTGCCGCGTCAACGCGCCGGAGGCAATCGCTTCGCTGCCGAGGAATGGTTCGATCACGATCGCAGTGTGCCGTCGTGCACCGACACCGCCGTCCAACGTGAACTGAGGGCGGAAAATCGGCCGAAATCTCGCCCTCAGTTCACGCTCGGCGCCTAGCGGTTCTGGAAGTTGGGTGCGCGCTTCTCGGCGAACGCGCGCGGGCCTTCCTTGGCGTCGTCGGACAGGAAGACCTTGATGCCGATCTGGGTGTCGATCTTGAACGCCTCGTTTTCGGGCATGCACTCGGTCTCGCGGATGGACCGCAGGATGGCCTGCACGGCCAGGGGTCCGTTAGCCGAGATGGCGTCGGCAAGTTCTAGAGCCTTGGTCAGCGCCTGGCCGTCGGGCACCACGTGGCCGATCAGGCCCATTTCCTTGGCCTCGGCGGCGGTAATGTGCCGTCCGGTCAGCAGCAGGTCGCAGGCCAGAGTGTAGGGGATCTGCCGGACCAGCCGCACGGCCGAGCCGCCCATCGGGTACAGGCTCCACTTGGCCTCGGAGATGCCGAACTTCGCACTTTCACCGGCGACCCGGATGTCGGTGCCCTGCAGGATCTCGGTGCCGCCGGCGATCGCGGGCCCCTCGACGGCGGCGATCAGCGGTTTGGTCAAGCGGCGCCCTTTGAGCAGGGCATCGATGCGCGACGGGCCGTAGCTGCCGTCCTTGAAAGAGTCGCCCGGCGGTTTCTGGGTTGCCGCCTTGAGGTCCATGCCGGCGCAAAAGTAGCCACCGGCTCCGGTGAGGATGCAGCAACGGATGTCGGGATCGTTGTCGACGCGATCCCAGGCCTGCACCATGATTCGCATCATTTCGGTGCTCAGCGCGTTGCGGGCGGCCGGCCGGTTCATGGTCACGATCAGGGTGTGGCCGCGCCGCTCCACCAGCGCGTCGGGTCCGGATTCCACGGTTGCCACGGCCGCCACCTCTTTCTGCCCGTCGGGTGTGAGCTTGTCAAGAAATGTAACACGTTCTAGTTTGGTGGCCGTGGCCCTGAATATTGCCGATCTCGCCGAGCACGCCATCGACGCCGTGCCTGACCGTGTCGCCGTTATCTGCGGCGATGAGCAGTTGACCTACGCCCAGCTGGAGGATAAGGCCAACCGCCTCGCGCACCACCTGATCGATCAAGGCGTGCAAAAGGACGACAAGGTCGGCCTGTACTGCCGCAACCGCATCGAGATCGTGATCGCGATGCTGGGCATCGTGAAGGCGGGCGCCATCTTGGTGAACGTCAACTTCCGTTACGTGGAGGGCGAACTTCGCTACCTGTTCGACAACTCCGACATGGTCGCGTTGGTGCACGAACGCCGCTACGCCGACCGGGTCGCCAACGTTCTCCCCGACACGCCCCATGTAAGGACGATCTTGGTCGTCGAGGACGGCTCGGACCAGGACTATCGGCGCTACGGCGGCGTCGAGTTCTATTCCGCGATCGCGGCGGGCTCGCCGGAGCGTGACTTCGGCGAACGCAGCGCCGACGCCATCTATCTGCTCTACACCGGCGGCACCACCGGTTTCCCCAAGGGTGTGATGTGGCGTCACGAGGACATCTATCGTGTGCTGTTCGGTGGAACCGACTTTGCGACAGGAGAGTTCGTCAAAGACGAATACGACCTGGCCAAGGCGGCCGCGGCGAATCCACCGATGATCCGCTACCCGATCCCGCCGATGATCCACGGCGCCACCCAGTCGGCCACCTGGATGGCGCTCTTCTCGGGCCAAACCACGGTACTGGCACCGGAATTCAACGCCGACGAGGTGTGGCGCACGATCCACAAACACAAGGTGAACCTGCTGTTCTTCACCGGTGATGCGATGGCCCGCCCGCTGGTCGACGCGCTGGTCAAGGGCAACGACTACGACCTGTCGTCGTTGTTCCTGTTGGCCAGCACCGCGGCGCTGTTCTCGCCGAGCATCAAGGAGAAACTCCTTGAGCTGCTGCCGAATCGGGTGATCACGGACTCAATTGGCTCGTCGGAGACGGGTTTTGGCGGTACCAGCGTCGTTGCTGCCGGGCAGGCGCATGGCGGCGGGCCCCGGGTGCGGATCGACCATCGCACCGTCGTGCTCGATGACGACGGCAACGAAGTCAAGCCCGGCTCGGGGATGCGGGGCGTCATCGCCAAGAAGGGCAACATTCCCGTCGGCTACTACAAGGACGAGAAGAAGACGGC
>OBKH01000019.1_pt1 | contig 71289 bp, 66 predicted proteins | sample 1496241 | NCBI WGS metagenome assembly OBKH01 (sample SAMN03273953, study PRJEB22546) | soil metagenome | isolation source: rice field elevated CO2 plus elevated temperature | place: India: CRRI Experimental farm Cuttack,Odisha-753006 | collected 2013-12-17 | reverse complement strand
GCCACCCTGCCCGCAGCGGCCTGGCAGCGCTGCAGAACCCACTACGCAGCCAATCACGGTCGACACAATGCATAACGTCAACCTACTGTTGACGTCATGCCGGAGCCCACACCCACCGCCTACCCCGTCCGCCTCGACGAGCTCATCAACGCCATCAAACGGGTGCACAGCGACGTGTTGGACCAACTCAGCGACGCCGTCCTGGCCGCCGAGCATCTCGGCGAAATCGCCGATCACTTAATCGGCCACTTCGTCGATCAGGCCCGCCGCTCGGGCGCCTCCTGGTCCGATATCGGCAAGAGCATGGGCGTCACCAAACAGGCCGCGCAAAAGCGGTTCGTCCCCCGAGCCGAAGCCACCACACTGGATTCAAACCAGGGCTTCAGGCGTTTCACGCCGCGGGCCCGCAACGCCGTGGTCGCGGCCCAAAACGCCGCGCACGGAGCCGCCAGCAGCGAGATCACCCCCGATCACCTGTTGTTGGGAGTGCTCACTGACCCGGCCGCACTGGCCACGGCGTTGCTTCAGCAGCAGGAGATCGACATCGCAACCCTGCGTACGGCGGTCACGCTCCCCCCGGCAGTCACCGAGCCGCCTCAGCCGATCCCGTTCAGCGGCCCGGCGCGCAAGGTCCTCGAGCTCACCTTCCGCGAGGCGCTTCGGCTGGGCCACAACTACATCGGGACCGAACACCTGCTGCTGGCACTGCTAGAACTCGAGGACGGGGATGGGCCGTTGCATCGATCCGGCGTCGACAAGAGCCGCGCCGAGGCCGACCTGATCACCACGCTCGCATCGCTCACCGGCGCCAACGCTGCCGGCGCAACCGATGCCGGCGCAACCGATGCCGGCTGAGGCGAGCGACCCCTCCCCTTCGCGGCGCCGCGTGTGCAATCATGCGAAGGTCCCCCACCGGGAGCCGAGGAGGCACAGATGCGCCACTGGCTGATCGTCCTCGCTACGCTGCTCGTCGCCGCCGCGGGCGTTGCGGCCGCCAACGACGTGCCCCGTGCGTGGGCCGGCGACGCGCCGATCGGCCACATCGGCGACACGCTGCGTGTGGACACCGGCACCTACGTCGCCGACGTCACCGTCAGCAGCGTCGTACCGGTCGATCCGCCGCCGGGATTTGGCTATACCCGCAGCGGCGTCCCGGTCAAAAGCTTCCCCGACAGCTCAGTGACCCGCGCCGACGTGACGGTCCGCGCGGTCCGGGTGCCCAACTCCTTCATCTTGGCCACCAATTTCAGCTTCACCGGAGTAACGCCGTTTGCCGACGCGTACAAGCCGCGGCCGTGCGACGCATCCGATTGGCTCGACGCCGCGTTGGGCAACGCGCCACAGGGCTCGATCGTTCGCGGCGGGGTGTACTGGGACGCCTACCGCGACCCGGTGTCGGTTGTCGTGCTGCTGGACGAGAAAACCGGCCAGCACCTCGCACAGTGGAACCTTTGACCTGCGCCTCGAGATCGCCACGGCCGACGTGACCGACGCCGACGAGTTGGCCGCCGTCGCCGCACGCACCTTCCCGCTGGCGTGCCCACCAGCGGTCGCCCCGGAGCACATCGCGTCGTTCGTCGACGCCAACCTGTCGTCGGCCCGGTTCGCCGAGTATCTGACCGATCCGCGGCGCGCCATCCTCACCGCCCGCCATGACGGCCGAATTGTCGGTTACGCCATGCTCATTCGCGGTGACGACCGGGACGTGGAGCTGTCCAAGCTGTACCTGCTGCCGGGTTATCATGGCACCGGAGCCGCTGCGGCATTGATGCACAAGGTGCTGGCTACCGCCGCCGACTGGGGCGCGCTCCGGGTGTGGCTGGGTGTCAACCAGAAAAACCAACGCGCACAACGCTTCTACGCGAAGACTGGTTTCAAGATCAACGGCACCAGGACGTTTCGACTGGGAGCCCACCACGAGAATGACTACGTCATGGTTCGCGAGCTTGTATGACCCCCGCCGTCAGGGCCAGCAGGCGAGATGTGGCCCGCAGGTACTTCTTTCGGTATCCACCGGCCAGCATTTCCTCGCTGAAGATGGTGTCCAGCTTAGCGCCGGACGCCACCACCGGAATGCCGGCGTCATAGAGCCGATCAACGAGCGCCACCAACCGCAGCGCAACGTTCTGGTCGTCGATGCCGTGCACGCCGGTCAGAAACACCGCGGTCACACCTTCGATCAGGGTCAGATATCGCGACGGATGCATGGTGGCCAGGTGCGCGCACAGCGCGTCGAAGTCGTCAAGGGTCGCCCCCTCAACACGTGCGGCACGCGCGGCCACCTCCTCGTCGGACAGCGGCGCCGGTGCCGGCGGCAGATCACGGTGTCGGTAGTCCGGACCCTCGATCCTCACCGTGGTGAAAATGCTTGCCAGGGTGTTGATCTCGCGTAGAAAGTCCTGGGCGGCGAAGCGGCCCTCGCCGAGCTGTTCGGGCAGTGTGTTGGAGGTGGCGGCCACCGAAACCCCCCGCTCGACCAGAGCCGAAAGCAGCCGGGAGATCAGCGTGGTGTTGCCCGGATCGTCCAGCTCGAACTCGTCGATACATAAAGCGGTGTAATTGGCCAACAGATCGATACAGTCGGCGAAGCCGAACACACCGGCCAGCTGGGTCAGCTCACCGAACGTCGCGAATGCCTTTGGACATGTCGGCGCGTCCGGGCCGGTTCCAGGCAGCTGGTAGTAGGCAGAGGCCAGCAGGTGCGTCTTGCCTACCCCGAACCCACCGTCCAGGTACAGCCCCACACCGGGCAACACGTCGCGCTTGCCGAACCATTTCTTGCGGCCTGCACGCCGCTCGACGGCCTGCCGGCAAAAGTCCTGGCACGCCACGACGGCGGCCGCCTGGGTGGGTTCAACCGGGTCAGGTCGATACGTCGCGAAGCTCACCTCGGCGAACGTCGGAGGCGGCCGCAGTTGGGCGATCAGCCGCACCGGAGACACGGTCGGATGCCTGTCCACCAGGTGGTCCACCGAACCGCAAGCTTCGGAGGCAGACCCGTGCATGGTGGCACTGTAGCGACGTGCTGCAATCAAGGTCATGCCCGACTCTGGTCAGCTCGGAGCCGCTGACACCCCGCTAAGGCTGCTCAGCTCGGTGCATTACCTCACCGACGGCGAACTCCCCCAGCTTTACGACTATCCGGATGACGGCACCTGGTTGCGGGCGAACTTCATCAGCAGCTTGGACGGCGGCGCTACCGTCGATGGCACCAGCGGGGCGATGGCCGGGCCCGGCGACCGATTCGTCTTCAACCTGTTGCGTGAACTTGCCGACGTCATCGTGGTCGGCGTGGGCACCGTGCGCATTGAGGGCTACTCCGGCGTCCGGATGGGTGTCGTCCAGCGCCAGCACCGGCAGGCCCGAGGCCAAAGCGAAGTTCCGCAACTGGCAATCGTCACCAGGTCCGGTCGCCTTGACCGTGACATGGCGGTATTCACCCGGACCGAGATGGCACCGTTGGTGCTCACCACCACGGCGGTCGCCGATGACACGCGCCAGCGGCTCGCGGGCCTCGCCGAGGTGATCGCGTGCTCCGGCGACGATCCGGGCACGGTCGATGAGGCAGTGCTCGTGTCCCAGCTCGCGGCTCGCGGTCTGCGCCGGATCCTTACCGAAGGCGGGCCGACGTTGCTCGGGACATTCGTCGAGCGTGACGTGCTCGACGAGCTGTGTCTGACGATCGCCCCCTACGTCGTCGGCGGCCTGGCGCGCCGCATAGTGACGGGACCCGGGCAGGTGCTGACCCGGATGCGCTGTGCCCATGTCCTCACCGACGACTCCGGCTACCTGTACACCCGCTACGTCAAGACCTGAAACAGCTGGACGTGAATGCCCGCCTCCTCACCGACCCACTACGCGGCCCGCATCGTCGCCGGGTGAATGGCTACTGTGGTCGGCATGAGTCGGCCCATGACGTCAACCGCGATGTTGGTCGCGCTGACCTGCTCGGCGACAGTGCTGGCCGCATGCGTCCCGGCGTTCGGCGCCGACCCGCGGTTCGCGACCTACTCGGGCGCAGGACCGCAAGGCGCAGCCACCACGACACCACCGCCGGCTGGCCCACCACCGCTCGCCGCACCCAAGAACGACTTGTCGTGGCACGACTGCACGTCACGGGTGTACTCGAATGCTGGGATCCCAGCAGCGCCCGGCGTCAAGCTGGAATGCGCAAGCTATGACACCGACCTCGACCCGCTCGTCGGCGGGTCCACAGCGGTAAGCATCGGCGTAGTGCGCGCGCGCTCCAACCAGACCCCGAGCGACGCAGGACCCCTGGTGTTCACCACCGGCTCCGACCTACCCTCGTCGACGCAGTTGCCGGTCTGGCTGGCACACGCGGGCATCGATGTGCTCCGCAGCCACCCCATTGTCGCCGTCGACCGCCGCGGCATGGGCATGTCGAGCCCAATCGACTGCCGCGATCACTTTGACCGCGACGAGATGCGTGATCAGGCGCAATTCCAGGCTGGCGACGATCCGGTGGCCAACCTTTCCGACATCTCCAACACCGCCACCACCGACTGCACCGACGCCATCGCGCCAGGCGAGTCCGCCTACGACAACACCCACGCCGCCTCGGATATCGAGCGCTTACGCAAACTCTGGGACGTCCCTGCCCTCGCCTTCGTCGGCATTGGCAACGGCACCCAAGTGGCGCTGGCCTACGCAGCATCGCGTCCCGACAACGTCGCCAGACTGATCCTCGACTCCCCAATCGCGTTGGGGGTCTCTGCCGAAGCCGCCGCCGAGCAACAGGTCCAGGGCCAACAGGCGGCGCTGGACGCATTCGCTGCGCAATGTGTCGCGGTGAACTGCGCGCTGGGCTCCCATCCGAAAGGCGCGGTCAGCGCGCTGCTGTCGGCCGCCCGGTCCGGTGATGGGCCCGGCGGCGCGTCGGTGGCGGCTGTCGCCAACGCCGTCGCCACCGCGTTGGGCTTCCCCGACAGTGGCCGGGTCGATAGCACCACGAAATTGGCCGACGCGCTGGCCGCGGCCCGCTCCGGGGACATGAACTTGCTGTCCGCCCTGATCAACCGCGCCGATACCACCCGGGATACGGACGGTCAGTTCATCAGCTCGTGCAGCGATGCGGTCAACCGCCCGACACCGGACCGGGTGCGCGAGCTGGTGGTGGCTTGGGGGAAGCTCTACCCGCAGTTCGGCGCCGTCGCGGCGCTCAACCTGGTGAAATGCGTGCACTGGCCCAGCAGTTCGCCGCCGCAGCCACCGAAAGACCTCAAGGTCGACGTGCTGTTGCTCGGTGTGCAAAACGACCCGATCGTGGGCAACGAAGGGGTCGCCGCGACCGCCGCCACGGCCATCAACGCCAACGCCGCCAGCAAGCGGGTGATGTGGCAAGGTATTGGCCACGGCGCCAGCATCTACTCGTCCTGCGCGGTGCCGCCACTCGTCGCCTACCTGGACACTGGCAAGCTGCCTGACACCGACACCTATTGCCCCGCCTGATATTCGGGGCGGGCGGGACGCGGTGTACGGTGCGCTGGTGACGGCAGCTGACTCCATCCGAACCGGCCTAGGCGCATCCTTGTTGGCCGGATTCCGTCCGCGCACCGGCGCCCCGAGCACCGCGACGATCCTGCGGTCGGCGCTCTGGCCGGCCGCCGTCCTGTCGGTGCTGCACCGCAGCATCGTATTGACGACCAACGGCAACATCACCGACGATTTCAAGCCGGTCTACCGCGCGGTGCTGAACTTCCGGCGCGGATGGGACATCTATAACGAGCACTTCGACTACGTCGACCCGCACTACCTGTATCCCCCCGGTGGCACCCTGCTGATGGCGCCGTTCGGCTACCTGCCCTTCGCCCCGTCGCGCTATCTGTTTATCTCGATCAACACCGCGGCCATCCTGGTCGCCGCCTACCTGCTGCTGCGGATGTTCAACTTCACGCTGACCTCGGTGGCCGCACCCGCCCTGATTCTGGCCATGTTTGCTACCGAGACCGTGACCAACACGCTGGTGTTCACCAACATCAACGGCTGCATCCTGCTGTTGGAGGTGCTCTTTCTGAGATGGCTGTTGGACGGCCGAGCCAGTCGTCAGTGGTGCGGCGGCCTGGCGATCGGGCTGACCCTGGTTCTCAAACCCCTGCTCGGTCCGCTGTTGTTGCTGCCGCTGCTGAACCGCCAGTGGCGGGCTCTGGTGGCCGCCGTCGTCGTTCCCGTCGTCGTCAACGTGGCCGCGCTGCCGCTGGTCAGTGACCCGATGAGCTTCTTCACCCGCACGCTGCCCTACATCTTGGGCACCCGGGACTACTTCAACAGCTCGATCTTGGGCAACGGCGTCTACTTCGGGCTGCCCACCTGGCTGATCCTGTTCCTGCGGATCCTGTTCACCGCGATCACCTTCGGCGCATTGTGGCTGTTGTACCGCTACTACCGCACCGGTGACCCGCTGTTTTGGTTCACCACCTCGTCGGGTGTGCTGCTGCTGTGGTCGTGGCTGGTGATGTCGCTGGCCCAGGGCTACTACTCGATGATGCTGTTCCCGTTCCTGATGACCGTTGTGCTGCCCAACTCGGTGATCCGCAACTGGCCGGCGTGGCTGGGAGTCTACGGCTTCATGACGTTGGATCGCTGGCTGCTGTTCAACTGGATGAGATGGGGCCGCGCGCTGGAATACCTCAAGATCACCTACGGTTGGTCGTTGCTGTTGATCGTGACGTTTACCGTGCTCTATTTCCGCTATCTGGACGCCAAGGCGGACAACCGGCTGGACGGCGGTATCGATCCAGCCTGGCTGACGCCCGAGCGGGAGGGCCAGCGGTGATCGCAAGCGCGGCGAGCCGGGCGCAGCGGGTCACCGCCATCGGGACTAGCGGTGATCGCAAGCGCGGCGAGCCGGGCGCAGCGGGTCACCGCCATCGGGACTAGCGGTGATCGCAAGCGCGGCGAGCCGGGCGCAGCGGGTCACCGCCATCGGGACTAGCGGTGATCGCAAGCGCGGCGAGCCGGGCGCAGCGGGTCACCGCCATCGGGACTAGCGTGGACCCATGACGCGCCCAAAGCTAGAACTGTCCGACGACGAGTGGCGTCAGAAGCTCACCCCGCAGGAATTCCATGTGCTACGTCGCGCCGGGACCGAGCGGCCCTTCACCGGTGAATACACCGACACCACAACAGCGGGCATCTACCAGTGCCGGGCCTGTGGCGCCGAATTGTTCCGCAGCACCGAGAAATTCGAGTCGCATTGCGGCTGGCCGTCGTTCTTCGACCCGAAAAGCTCCGATGCGGTGACCCTGCGCCCTGACCACTCGTTGGGGATGACGCGTACCGAGGTGCTGTGCGCGAACTGCGACAGCCACCTGGGCCACGTGTTCGCCGGCGAGGGGTATCCCACGCCAACCGACAAGCGCTATTGCATCAACTCCATTTCGCTGCGCCTGGTCCCCGGTAGCGTGTAGCGCCGAGATTGACGTTTTGCAGACGCCCTCTCGCACTTTCACTGCAAAACGTCAGTCTCGGTGAAAGTCAGTCCACCCGGGTGGCGTGCACTTCCCAGAACGGGGCATGTACGCGGCCGCCCACCAGCCACGGCTTAATCGCCCGGAACCGCTCCAGCACGCACCGCACTTGATCGGCCATATCGGGATTGCGCGCGGCCATCAGCTCTAGGGCCTCGACGCTCAAGTTGACCTGGTAGGTGGTCGTCCCCAGGTAGGTGATCTCCCAACCGCCGACCGGAAGCACCTGGCGAAAATCGTCCTCGGACAACGACCGCGGCATGCTGAACCCGTTGACGTTGTGCTCGCCGAATTCGAACATGTACAGCCGTGCACCCGGCTTGCTGGCCCGGCGCAGCGCCCGCACATAGCACCTTTGCAGCTCGGGCGCGGTGCTGAAGGTGTGGTAGAAGGCGCAATCGACGACGGTGTCGAACCGGCCGTCCAGCCCGTCGAGCGTGGTGGCGTCGCCGACCTGGAAGTTCACCGACACCCCCGCCTTACGCGCGTTGTCCCGAGCCCGCTCGATGGCCGCGACCGACCCGTCGATCCCGGTGGCCGCATATCCCTTGGCGGCGTAGTAGATCGCGTGGTGCCCGGGCCCGGTGCCCGGGTCGAGCACCTCACCTCGGATCGCGCCCAACGCAACCAGCTGTTGAACCACCGGCTGGGGACCCCCGATGTCCCATGGCGTGGCGGCCGGCAACCCGTGGGCGACCCGATCATCGCGATACATCTCCTCGAACCGGGTGGGATCGGCAGGATCGAACTGGGCCGTCATGGCAGCGAGTGCACCAACTGCTCCACCGGCACTCGCGGACCGGTGAAAAACGGTGTCTCCGCGCGGGTATGGCGGCGCGCGTCGGTGGCGCGCAGCTCACGCATTAGGTCGACGATGCGGTCCAGCTCGGGCGCCTCGAACGCCAGGATCCATTCGTAGTCGCCCAGCGCGAACGCCGGCACCGTGTTGGCCCGGACGTCCTTGTATCCGCGGGCGGCCATGCCGTGTTCGGCGAGCATGCGGCGACGTTCCTCGTCGGGCAGCAAGTACCACTCGTAAGACCGCACAAACGGATAGACGCAGATGTAGGCGCCGGGCTCCTCGCCGGCCAGAAACGCCGGGATATGACTTTTGTTGAACTCCGCCGGCCGGTGCAGGCCCACACCGCTCCACACCGGCGTGCATGCCCGCCCCAGCGTGGTGGTGCGCCGGAAGTCGGCGTAGGTGGCCTGCAGGGCCTCGACACGTTCGGCGTGGGTCCAGACCATGAAATCGGCGTCGGCCCGCAGGCCCGCGACGTCGTAGAGGCCGCGCACCACAACCCCGCGCTCTTCCTGCTGTTTGAAAAACGTGGACGCGTCGTCGATGATCGCGTCACGCTGGTCACCGAGCGCACCGGGACTCACCGAGAACACTGAGAACATCAGGTAGCGCAGCGTCGCATTCAACGCGTCATAGTCAAGACGGGCCATGGCATCTATCGTGCCACCTGCGCATCTAAGGCCTCGATGACGCTGGTGACGGCCCGGCCCGCCGCGCCGACGCAGGCCGGCACGCCGATCCCGTCGAGGTAGCTGCCCGCAACGGCCAGCGTCGGTGGCAGGCCGGCGCGCAGCTCGGCGACCACATCGGCATGGCCGGGACCGTACTGCGGCATCGCCTCGATCCAGCGCCGGACCCGAACGTCGACCGGGTCGACGGCCACACCGAACACCGTGACCAAGTCGTCCGCTGCCCAGGCCAGGAGTTGGTCGTCGGAGGCCGTCAGGGCCGGTTCGTCGCCGAACCGACCGAACGACAGCCGCAACAGCGCGACGTCGCCGCGCTGACCCCATTTGCGCGACGACAATGTGATCGCCTTGGCATGCGGTGACTCGTCGCCGGCCACCAGCACGCCGGAACAGTGCGGAAACGCGGTGCCGCCGGGCACCGCCAGCGCCACCACCGCCGACGACGCGCTCACGATCTGCCGGGCGGCGGCATGTGTGCGCGGCGCGATGCCATCGACGAGGCGCGCCAACCGCGGCGCCGGAACCGCCAGGATGACGGCGTCGGCCTGCCAGCGGCCGCCGGTTTCGTCGCGCAGCACCCAGCCGCGTTCGAGCTGGACCACCCTGGCCCGCACCCAGTGCACCCGGCTGCGCCGGACGAGCCCGTCGAGCAGCACCTGATACCCGCCGTCCAGCGCGCCGAACACCGGCCCGCCGCTTCCCGGCGGCAGCGCCTGCCGGACCGCGTCGGTCACACTGGTCGCCCCGCGATCCAGGGCCGCGGCCACGCTCGGGGCGGCCGCGCGCAGCCCGATCGTCGCCGCCGAGCCCGCGTATACCCCGCTTAACAGCGGGTCCACCGACCGGGCCACGACTTGGTCGCCGAACCGGTCAGCCACCAAGTCGGCCACCGCGGGATCGCTGCCCACCTGCCAGGTGAACGGACGAGCGGCTTCGGCGTCGATCCGCGCCAGGGTTGCGTCGTCGACCAGCCCCGCCATGGAGCCCGCCGACGACGGGATCCCGACGACCGTCTGCGGCGGCAGCGGGTGCAAGCGCTGCTGGCTGTAGATGAGCGGCCGCGCGCCGGTGCTGGCGAGTTGGCGGTCCGACAGGCCCAGCTCGGCCAAAAGCGCCGGCATCTCGGGCCTACGCAGCACGAACGCCTCCGCGCCGAGGTCCATTGGCTGTCCGCCGATATGCTCGGTGCGCAATACCCCGCCGAGCCTATCGGCCGGTTCGAACAAGGTGATGGTCGCGTCATCGCCGACAGCCTGCCGCAGCCGGTACGCCGAGGTCAATCCCGAAATCCCGCCTCCTACAACACAATACGAGCGGGGAGTCATAGCGAGTGTACGAGCGAGACCAGGTCGGCCAGCACCGCGGGATCGCTTTCTGGCAGCACCCCGTGGCCGAGGTTGAAGATATGGCCGGCCGCACCGGCGTCGACGGCGCGGCGTCCGTCGTCGACAACGGCACGTGCGGCACGTTCCACCGCCGGCCAGCCCGCCAGGACCACCGCCGGATCGAGGTTGCCCTGTAACGCCGTGCCGGGCACCACCCGGGCGGCGGCGTCGGTCAGCGGGGTCCGCCAGTCCACGCCGACGACGGCCCCTCGGCCTGGCCGCTCCCCGGCTGTCACGGCCTCCGACATCGCGCCCAGCAATTCGGCGGTCCCAACCCCGAAGTGCGTCATCGGCACGCCATGCTCGCCCAGCGCAGCGAACACCCGGGCGCTGTGCGGCAACACGTACTGGCGGTAGTCGATCGGCGAGAGCGCCCCGGCCCAGGAGTCGAATACCTGGATGGCGTCCACCCCCGCGTCGATTTGGCCGACCAGAAACGCGATGGTGAGGTCGGTCAGCTTGGCCATCAGCGCGTGCCAGCTCGCCGGCTCGGCCAACATCATCGCCTTGACGTGGGCGTGATGGCGGCTCGGTCCGCCCTCCACGAGGTAGGAGGCCAGCGTGAACGGCGCGCCGGCGAAACCGATCAGCGGCACGTCGCCAAGCTCAGCGACCAACAACGAAGCCGCCACCAATACCGGTTGAATCGCTTGTGGATCAAGTGGTTTCATGGCGGCGACATCGGCGGCGGTGCGCACCGGGTCCGCGATCACCGGCCCAACGTCGGCGACGATGTCCAAATCCACGCCGGCCGCCCGTAGCGGCACCACGATGTCGGAGAACAGGATGGCCGCGTCGACGTCGTAGCGGCGTATCGGCTGCAGGGTAATCTCACAGGCCACGTCCGGTTCGAAACAGGCCGCCAGCATGCTGTACCGCTCGCGCAGCGCCCGGTATTCGGGCAACGAGCGCCCGGCCTGCCGCATGAACCACACCGGCACCCGGCTGGGCTTGCGGCCGGTGACGGCGGCCAGATACGGCGACTGCGGAAGGTCGCGACGGGTACTCATCGAACTCAATGCTGCCACGACCGCCACCCCGCACCTGCGTAACATCGACCCAATGCCAGTTACCTACGACGACTTCCCCAGCCTGCGCTGCGAAATCCACGACCAACCTGGTCACGAAGGCGTGCTGGAGCTGGTGCTGGACTCCCCCGGGCTGAACTCGGTCGGGCCGCACATGCACCGCGACCTTGCCGACATCTGGCCGGTGATCGATCGCGACCCGGCCGTGCGCGTGGTCTTGGTCCGCGGTGAAGGCAAGGCCTTTTCCTCCGGCGGCAGTTTCGACCTGATCGCCGAAACCATCGGCGACTACCAGGGCCGGCTGCGCATCATGCGCGAGGCCCGCGACCTGGTGCTCAACCTGGTCAACTTCGACAAGCCGGTGGTGTCGGCGATTCGGGGCCCGGCCGTCGGTGCGGGTCTGGTTGTCGCGCTGCTCGCCGACATTTCGGTGGCGGGCCGCGCCGCGAAGATCATCGATGGGCACACCAAACTCGGGGTCGCCGCGGGGGATCACGCGGCGATCTGCTGGCCCCTGCTGGTCGGCATGGCCAAGGCCAAGTACTACCTGCTGACCTGCGAGCCGCTGTCCGGGGAGGAGGCCGAACGCATCGGTCTGGTCTCCATCTGCGTCGACGACGACGATGTGCTCCCCACCGCAACACGCCTGGCGGAGCGGCTCGCCGCTGGCGCGCAAAACGCCATCCGCTGGACCAAACGCAGCCTCAATCACTGGTATCGCATGTTCGGTCCCGCCTTCGAAACGTCGCTCGGGCTGGAGTTCATCGGGTTCGGTGGTCCCGACGTCCGGGAAGGCCTGGCCGCGCACCGCGAAAAGCGCCCCGCGCGGTTCGGCGCCGACCCCGATCCCGGCGCCGGCAGCTGAGCACAGTTCGGCGCGCCTGTGCACACGTGTCGGCGGATAGGTCTACCGTCGAAATCTGTGACCTCCGCCGGCGACGATGCAGAGCGCAGCGATGAGGAGGAGCGGCGCTTGACCTCCGCCGGCGACGATGCAGAGCGCAGCGATGAGGAGGAGCGGCGCTTGACCTCCGCCGGCGACGATGCAGAGCGCAGCGATGAGGAGGAGCGGCGCTTGACCTCCGCCGGCGACGATGCAGAGCGCAGCGATGAGGAGGAGCGGCGCTTGACCTCCGCCGGCGACGATGCAGAGCGCAGCGATGAGGAGGAGCGGCGCTTGACCTCCGCCGAGCCGGCCCTATTCCGCGAGGCAGTAGCGGCGATGAACGCTGTCACCGTGCGGCCGGAAATCGAACTCGGCCCTATCCGACCGCCGCAGCGGCTAGCTCCGTACAGCTATGCGCTGGGAGCCGAGATCAAGCATCCCGAACTCGACGTCATTCCGGAGCGTTCCGAGGGCGACGCCTTCGGCCGGCTGATCATGCTGTATGACCCGGACGGCTCCGATGCATGGGACGGCACTATTCGCCTGGTCGCCTATGTCCAGGCCGACCTGGACTCGAGTGAAGCCGTCGACCCCCTGCTGCCCGAGGTGGCATGGAGTTGGCTGGTGGACGCGCTGACAGCGCGCACCGACCAGGTGAGGGCCCTGGGCGGCACTGTCACCGCCACCACATCGGTGCGATACGGCGACATCTCCGGGCCGCCGCGCGCTCACCAGCTGGAGCTACGGGCGTCATGGACGGCGACCACCCCCGATCTGGGCGCCCATGTCCAGGCGTTCTGCGACGTCCTGGAGCACGCGGCCGGCCTGCCGCCAGCCGGGGTCACCGACCTGGGCTCGCGGTCACGCGCCTGACATGTGCCCCGAGCCGTCTCACGCGGGAGCTGCTGAGTCCGAAGGCACGGAATCGGAACCCACCCCCTTGCTCCGGCCCGCCGGTGGGATACCGGATCTGTGTGTGACCGTCGGTGAAATCGCCGCTGCCGCAGAACTACTGGACCGCGGGCGCGGACCGTTCGCGGTAGACGCCGAGCGGGCGTCGGGTTTCCGCTACTCCGGCCGCGCCTACCTGATTCAGATCCGGCGGGCCGAGGCCGGCACCGTACTGATCGACCCGGTCAGCCACGGCGGTGACCCGTTGACCGTGCTGGCGCCGGTCGCCGAGGTGCTCAGCACCAACGAGTGGATCCTGCACTCCGCCGATCAGGATCTGCCCTGTCTCGCCGAGGTCGGTATGCGACCGCCAGCGCTATACGACACCGAGCTTGCCGGGCGCCTGGCCGGGTTCGATCGAGTGAACCTGGCGGCCATGGTCGAGCGGTTACTTGGACTGGGATTGACCAAGGGCCACGGCGCGGCCGACTGGTCCAAGCGCCCGCTACCCTCGGCCTGGCTGAACTACGCGGCGTTGGACGTGGAACTGCTCATCGAACTACGCGCGGCGATCTCGCGGGTGCTGGCCGAGCAAGGCAAAACCGATTGGGCTGCGCAGGAATTCGAGCACCTGCGGTCGTTCGAATCAAGGCCACCCCCAGCGGCCGCCCGGCAGGACCGCTGGCGACGAACCTCGGGTATCCACAAAGTGCATGACCGGCGGGGGCTGGCCGCGGTCCGCGAATTGTGGACAGCGCGTGACCGAATCGCCCAGCGCCGCGACATCGCGCCCCGCCGGATCTTGCCGGACTCGGCCATTATCGATGCCGCCATCGCCGACCCAAAGTCAGTCGACGACCTTGTCGCGTTACCGGTGTTCGGCGGACGCAACCAACGTCGCAGCGCGGCTGTGTGGTGGGCGGCACTGGCAGCCGCACGCGAAAGCCCAGATCCGCCGGAGATCGCCGAACCGGCAAACGGGCCGCCGCCGCCGGGGCGGTGGGTCAGACGGAAACCGGCAGCCGCCGCACGGCTGGATGCGGCGCGCGCGGCGCTGACGGAGGTGTCGCAACGGGTGCGGGTACCGACCGAGAACCTGGTCTCACCTGATCTGGTGCGACGGCTGTGTTGGGAATGGGAGGACATCTCGCAGAGTTCTCCAGACCCGATTGCCGCTGTCGAGGCGTACCTGCGCACCGGCCAGGCACGGGCCTGGCAGCTCGAACTAGTGGTCCCCATCCTGACCGCGGCGTTGACAGGGGCTCCGGACGCCGGCGCCCAGGGCGATGATGGCTCTTAGTCGAGATGTTCTGGAATCGCGTCGGACGCACACACCCCGGTACCCAGCGCGGCGACCCAGCCGGTGATCCGCCGGGCCACGTCCTGGTCGGTAAGCCCCAGATCGGCCAGCACCTCGCTTCGAGACGCGTGCTCGTAGAACTCCTGCGGCAACCCGACATCGCGGCAGGGCACGTCGATCTCCGCGCGCCGCAGCGCGGCCGACACCGCTGACCCCGCCCCACCGTTGACCCCGTTGTCCTCTAGCGTGACGAGCAGCTTGTGCTGCACCGCCAGTTCGCGCACACCGTCAGACACCGGCAACACCCAGCGCGGGTCGATCACCGTCACACCGATCCCCTGGTTGTGCAGCCGCTTGGCCACCGCCAACGCCATCGGTGCGAACGCGCCGATGGCCACCAACAGGACGTCGTGGTTCAAACCATCGGCGGGCGCCGCCAGCACATCCACGCCTCCACGCCGCTCCAAAGCCGAAATATCTTCTCCCACATCACCTTTGGGGAACCGTAACGCCGTCGGGCCGTCGTCGACGTCGAGCGCCTCGCCGAGTTCTTCACGCAACCGGGTGGCGTCTCTGGGCGCTGCCACCCGGATGCCGGGCACGATACCCAGCATCGACAAGTCCCACATTCCGTTGTGGCTGGCGCCGTCGCTACCGGTGATCCCGGCACGGTCCAGCACCATGGTGACCGGCAGCTTGTGCAGCGCCACATCCATCATGATCTGGTCGAACGCCCGGTTCAGGAACGTCGAGTAGATCGCCACCACGGGGTGCAGCCCACCCATCGCCAACCCGGCCGCCGACGTCATCGCGTGTTGCTCGGCGATCCCGACGTCGAACAATCGATCCGGGAAGCGCTGCCCGAACGCGGTCAGCCCGGTGGGGCCCGGCATGGCCGCGGTAATGGCCACGATGTCACGGCGTTTCTGGGCGTAGCCGATAAGTGCATCAGAGAAGGTCGCCGTCCAGCCTGGGCCGGCCACCTTGGTGGCTTGTCCGGTGGCCGGATCGATCGGGACCGTGGAATGCATCTGCTCGGCCTGGTCGGCCTCGGCCGGCGGGTAGCCCATGCCCTTGCGGGTGACGACGTGCACGATCACCGGTGCACCGAAGCGCCGCGCGCTGCGCAGCGCGACCTCCACCGCCCGCTCGTCATGGCCGTCGACCGGGCCGACGTACTTCAACCCGAGGTCGGTGAACAGCAACTGCGGCGACAGCGAGTCCTTGATGCCGGCCTTGACGCTGTGCAGGAATCGAAACCACAGACCGCCGACAAGCGGCACCGCGCGCACCAGGTCGCGGCCCGTCTCCAGCGCCTGCTCGTAGGCCGGCTGCAGCCGCAGCGTGGCCAGATGGTCGGCGACGCCCCCGATTGTGGGCGCGTAGCTGCGCCCATTGTCGTTGACCACGATAATCACCGGCCGGCGGGATGCGGCGATATTGTTCAGCGCCTCCCAGCACATACCGCCGGTGAGCGCACCGTCACCGACCACCGCGACCACATGCCGGTTGCGGTGTCCGGTCAACTCGAACGCCTTGGCCAACCCGTCCGCGTACGACAGCGCCGCGCTGGCGTGGCTCGACTCCACCCAGTCGTGCTCGCTCTCGGCACGAGACGGATACCCCGACAACCCGCCCTTCTTACGCAGGGTTGCGAAGTCCTGGCTGCGTCCGGTCAACATCTTGTGGACGTAGGCCTGGTGACCGGTGTCGAAGATGATCGGATCGTGCGGCGAGTCGAATACCCGGTGCAGCGCCAAGGTGAGTTCCACCACTCCCAGGTTCGGCCCCAGATGCCCCCCCGTGGCGGCAACCTTGTGGATCAGGAACTCACGGATCTCGGCGGCCAGCTCCCGAAGCTGCGCCTGGGAAAGGTGCTGCAGATCAGCGGGCCCGCGGATCTGTTGCAGCATTTCGCTAGTGTACGCAGCAACCCCCCCATTGGCCCAGCATGCGGCCGCCGATCAAAAGGGCCGAACCACTTTGATAGCGTCGGTGGCCGGCGCGCCGGGAAGCCTGGTCGGCGACTCATTGTCATCCAACTCCGGAGTTCGATATGAAGGTAAACATCGACCCAACCGCGCCCACCTTTGCGACGTATCGTCGGGATATGCGTGCCGAGCAAATGGCGGAGGACTATCCCGTCGTAAGCATCGATTCCGACGCGCTGGATGCTGCCCGCATGCTCGCAGAGCATCGTCTGCCTGGACTATTGGTCACCGCCGGAGCGGGCAAACAGTATGCGGTACTCCCTGCCTCACAGGTCGTGCGCTTCATCGTGCCCCGCTATGTGCAAGACGATCCCTTACTGGCCGGTGTGCTCAACGAATCGACGGCCGACCGGTGCGCCGAGAGATTGAGCGGCAAAAAGGTCCGCGACGTGTTGCCTGACCACCTGGTCGAGGTTCCCCCGGCTAACGCCGACGACACCATCATCGAGGTGGCCGCGGTGATGGCACGGCTGCGCAGCCCATTGCTCGCGGTGGTCAAAGACGGCTCGCTGCTCGGGGTGGTCACCGCATCGCGCCTGCTTGCTGCGGCACTGAAGACTTGACCTCGTGAGCGTCGTCGCGGTCACCATCTTCGTGGCGGCCTACGTTCTGATTGCCAGCGATCGCGTCAACAAGACGATGGTGGCGCTGACCGGCGCGGCGGCCGTGGTCGTCCTACCAGTGATCACATCCCACGACATCTTCTATTCCCACGACACCGGAATCGACTGGGACGTCATTTTCTTGTTGGTGGGCATGATGATCATCGTCGGAGTGCTGCGGCAGACGGGGGTGTTCGAATACACCGCGATCTGGGCCGCCAAGCGCGCCCGCGGCTCGCCGCTACGCATCATGATCCTGCTGGTATTGGTGAGCGCGTTGGCGTCAGCCTTGCTGGATAACGTCACCACGGTGTTGTTGATCGCGCCGGTCACGCTATTGGTGTGCGACCGGTTAAACATCAACACGACGTCGTTCCTGATGGCCGAAGTCTTCGCCTCCAACATTGGTGGCGCCGCGACGTTGGTGGGTGACCCGCCGAACATCATCGTGGCCAGCCGGGCGGGATTGACGTTCAACGACTTCATGCTGCACTTGACACCGCTGGTAGTCATTGTGCTGATCGCCCTCATCGCTGTGCTGCCCCGCCTGTTCGGCTCGATCACGGTCGAAGCCGATCGAATTGCCGATGTCATGGCGCTCGACGAGGGTGAAGCCATCCGCGACCGCGGACTGCTGGTCAAATGTGGCGCCGTGCTGGTGCTGGTGTTCGCGGCCTTCGTCGCCCATCCGGTGCTGCACATCCAGCCTTCTCTAGTGGCGCTGCTGGGCGCTGGGATGCTGATCGTGGTCTCGGGTCTGACGCGATCCGAGTATCTATCCAGCGTCGAGTGGGACACGCTGCTGTTTTTCGCCGGGCTGTTCATTATGGTCGGAGCGCTGGTCAAGACCGGTGTCGTCAACGATCTCGCGCGGGCAGCGACCCAGCTGACCGGCGGCAATATTGTGGCCACCGCGTTCCTAATCCTCGGCGTCTCCGCCCCGATCTCGGGAATTATCGACAACATTCCCTACGTCGCCACGATGACGCCCCTCGTCGCGGAGCTGGTCGCGGTCATGGGGGGTCAACCCAGCACCGACACCCCCTGGTGGGCGCTGGCCCTGGGTGCCGACTTCGGCGGCAACCTGACCGCAATCGGCGCCAGCGCGAACGTCGTCATGCTCGGAATCGCCCGGCGCGCAGGAGCTCCCATCTCGTTCTGGGAGTTCACCCGCAAAGGGGCGGTGGTCACGGCCGTCTCGATCGCGCTCGCGGCGATCTACCTGTGGTTGCGGTACTTCGTGTTGTTGCACTGACCATCTGTATTGCCGACAGACCTGTAGCACCAGACGACGCCGCGATGAGCGGCCTACGAGAAGATTCGGAGGATGGCCGATGAGCATCATCGCCATCACGGTGTTCGTAGCCGGCTATGCACTTATCGCAAGCGACCGAGTCAGCAAGACCCGGGTGGCACTGACGTGCGCGGCGATCATGGTCGGCGCCGGGATCGTCGGATCGGACGACGTGTTCTACTCGCACGAAGCCGGAATCGATTGGGACGTCATCTTTCTGCTCTTGGGCATGATGATCATCGTCAGCGTGCTTCGGCACACCGGCGTCTTCGAATACGTCGCGATTTGGGCCGTCAAACGCGCAAACGCCGCGCCGTTGCGCATCATGATCCTGCTGGTGCTGGTGACCGCGCTGGGGTCGGCCCTGCTGGACAACGTCACCACGGTGTTGTTGATCGCGCCGGTGACGCTACTGGTATGTGATCGACTGGGGGTCAATTCCACGCCGTTTTTGGTGGCCGAAGTCTTCGCGTCCAATGTCGGCGGCGCGGCCACGCTGGTCGGCGACCCGCCGAACATCATCATCGCCAGCCGGGCGGGACTGACGTTCAACGACTTCCTGATCCACATGGCCCCGGCCGTGCTCGTCGTCATGATCGCCCTGATCGGTCTGCTGCCCTGGCTGCTGGGCTCCGTCACTGCCGAGCCCGACCGAGTTGCCGACGTGCTGTCGCTCAACGAGCGCGAAGCCATCCACGATCGCGGGCTGCTCATCAAGTGCGGTGTCGTCTTGGTGCTGGTGTTTGCGGCCTTCATCGCTCATCCGGTGCTGCACATCCAGCCGTCTCTGGTGGCGCTGCTGGGCGCCGGTGTGCTCGTACGGTTCTCGGGGCTGGAGCGATCCGACTACCTGTCCAGCGTCGAGTGGGACACCCTGCTGTTCTTCGCCGGGCTGTTCGTCATGGTGGGGGCCCTGGTGAAGACCGGTGTCGTCGAGCAACTGGCGCGGGCAGCAACCGAGCTGACCGGCGGCAACGAGTTACTCACAGTCGGTTTGATTCTCGGCATCTCGGCACCGGTGTCCGGCATCATCGACAACATCCCCTACGTCGCCACGATGACGCCCATCGTGACCGAACTGGTCGCCGCGATGCCGGGCCACGTCCACCCCGACACGTTCTGGTGGGCACTGGCGCTAAGCGCCGACTTCGGCGGCAACCTGACCGCCGTGGCAGCCAGCGCCAATGTCGTCATGCTCGGAATCGCCCGGCGCTCGGGCACTCCCATCTCGTTCTGGAAGTTCACCCGCAAGGGCGCGGTGGTGACCGCGGTCTCGCTCGTGTTGTCGGCGGTCTACCTGTGGCTGCGGTACTTCGTGTTCGGCTAAGCGCCAACGCTCACGCGTGCTTAGCGCGAAAGCGCCGAAACAGCACCCAGACGATGGCCAGGTTGTAGACGGCACCCCCGACGAGATACGGCCACCAGGTGCCGTGATCGCTGGCGACCCAAAATGCCTTGGCAGCCCAGTACGGTGGTAAGACGCCGAACGCGAGGTTCCAGTTGGAACTGATGAACCACGGCAGGCAGGGCAGCCCGGCGATGAGCATGCCCAGCGCACGGACCATCGCCAGGCCCTGAATCTTGTTGTTCGCCACCGCAAGAATCAGCAGCAGCGTGACCACCGCCGACAGGCCGGCCACCAGTCCGATGGGAATCAGTGAAGACACCAGGCCCGGTTCGAGGATCCCGCTGCACGACATCGTCGCGACGACGTAGATGGTGGTCACCACCATCACGGTGGCCGCACGATAGCCGAAAAAGACCGACAGCGGCACCGGGGTTACTCGCAGCGCCGTCATCGTGCCCGCGTCTACGTCGTCCAGCACCAAGAACGCGGCCAGCGCACCGGCGACGATGATGCTGGTCAACAACAGGAACGCGGTGAGGATCAGTGGGTAGTATCCGACCAGGTCGAATCCATAACGCCGCGCCAGCATCTCGGTGAACAGCGGCGTGAGCAGCGCGACTCCGGTGGTCCAGATGACCGGTGCGATGACGAGCATGACCAGCAGCGGATCGCGGTAGGTGCCTCGAATGTCGTTGCGGCCGAACGCGGCCAACGCCCGTGGGCCCGCAAGGCTCGATATCGCTCTCACAGCACACCCGATCTTTGCACGACATAACGGCCGAATAGCGCCTTGGCCGCCCGGCACAATCCCGCCGCACACACGATTGGGTAGACCACCGCATACCCGACCTGCCAGGGCGCCAAGCTCACCTGATCGAACGCCGCGCCGAGCAAGAGCAGCGGCCCCTGGGTGGGGATGAGGTAAAGCACCGGGTTGGGCCACAGGCCGGAGTAGTGCACCACCGGCGGCGCCAGCATGATCGCGAGCGGGATGACCGCCGCCAGGAACCAATCGGTCACCGAGGCGAACGGCAACGAGGAACTGAAGCCGACCAGCAGCATCAGCAGTGTGCCCAGCACGATGCCGGCCACCAGCGGCAGCAGGTGGTAACCAAGCCCGTGAACGATGGTGGCCACGACAACCGCAACGAACAGCGAGATCGCCAGCAGCACAGTTAGTTTGGCAGCCAGGTACTCCCAGAACCGCAGCGGCGTCGAGACGATCGCGCCGATCGTGCGCTCCTGCTTCTCGAAGAACACGGTCCCGCCGACGAAGAAGAACCCGATGATCGCGATATCACCCACCAGGACATAGGGTTCGGCGACCGGGCGCAGGCTGACCGGCATCGGCAGCAGCACTGCCAGCCAAATCAGTCCGGAGAAAACGGCGGCATGCAAGAACTTCTGCCGCACCTGTAGCGTCAGCTCGAGCCGCAGCGCAGGCACCAACCGGGTCATGTCAGCTGCCTGCCGGTGACCTCGACGAAGACATCGTCGAGGCTGGCCTCGCGGCTATGAATGGTCTCGACGTGGTGGTTTCGCAGCACGGAGTGGAACGCCGGGTCGTCGGCAAGGCCGTCCATGCCGAACTCGGCGGTCTCGAGTCCCCCGCCGTCGCCCCGGTATTCCACCCGCACCCGCCGCCGGCTGCGAGCGATCTTCAGTTCGGTGGGACTGTCCAGTGCGACGATCCTGCCGTCGACGACGAACGCCACCCGGTCGCACAGCTCGTCGGCGGTGGCCATGTCGTGCGTGGTGAGAAAGATCGTGCGGCCGCGCGCCTTCAGGTCCACGATGATGTCCTTGATCTTGCGGGCGTTCACCGGGTCCAGCCCGGAGGTGGGCTCGTCGAGGAACAGCAGCTCCGGGTCGTTGATCAGCGACCTGGCGAAGGGCAGCCGCATCTGCATGCCCTTGGAGTACTTGCCCACTAGGGTGTGGGCGTCATCGGCCAGGCCGACGGCGGCCAGCAGCTGCATCGGGTCGGCCGTCGCGCCGGCGTACAGCGAGGCGAAGAAGCGCAGGTTCTCATACCCGGTGAGCTTTTGGTAGTGGTTGGGCAGCTCGAAGGAGACCCCGATGCGCTCGTAGTAATCGGGTCCCCACTCGGCCGGCTCTTTGTCCCACACCGTGGCCTGGCCGCCGTGGTCGCGCAGCAGCCCGATGAGAAGCTTCTGGGTGGTGGACTTGCCCGCGCCGCTGGGACCTAGAAGCCCGAAGATTTCGCCGCGGCCGACGGTGAACTCCATGCCACGCACCGCCGGCTCGGCCGCCTTTGGGTAGCGGAAGGTGAGCCCGCGCACGCGGATCACCTCGGTTCCCACACGCGCCGATGCCACAGCACGGTTGAGCGCCGTCATGATTGGCTCCGTTCCCTTTCGGGCGAGCGCGGTGCGCCGGCTCATCCAAGTAACCAGAAAGTCACCGCGCCAATGCTGATACCTGGTTCCGACCAGTCTTCCCGGAGCGCCAACCCAAGACTACTAGCTGCGCTGCTGTATACGGAGCAACCCACGACGACCACGGGCGAGCTGGTCGAGCAGCTGCATGACCTCTACACCTTTCGGGTCAACAGCGCAACGCACTCGACGTAGTGAGTCAGCGGGAACGCGTCGAACACCTTGATCTTCTCCACGGCGTAACCGTGACCACGGTAGAGGCCGATATCGCGCGCGAAAGACGCCGCTTCGCAACCGATATGTATCAACCGTGGCACCCCCGCACCGGCCAGCAAGTCGACAACCTCGCGCCCAGCGCCTGATCGCGGTGGATCCAGCACCGCCAGATCCGCGCCGGCGGGTTGCACTGCCAACACCCGCCGCACCGAACCGGTGACGACCTCCACCTGGGGCAAATCGACCAGCGCGGCACGTGCGGCCCCGGATGCCAGGCGCGAAGTGTCGACGGTCAACACCCGTCCGGACTCCCCGACCGCCTCACCCAGCACCGCAGCGAAAACCCCCGCACCACCGTAGAGATCCCAGGCGGTCATGCCGGGGGCGGGCTGAGCCCAGTCAGCGATCAGATCGCTGTAGACCGCCGCCGCGTCGCGATGCGCCTGCCAAAAGGCCGTTACCGGCACCCGCCAGCTGCGCCGGTGCACACGCTGGTGGGCGTGGTAGGCGCCCTCCACCACGTTGGTCACGGTTCGGGTCCTATTCCGAGGGCCCTGCCGCACGGAACAGACCACATGGCGCTCGCCGTCGTCGTCCAGAGCCACGTAAAGCTGGGCTTCCGGCGGCCAGTCAGCCGCTACCAGGCCGTCTAGCATGCCGACAGGCAACTGCCCGCAGTCCAGGTCGGTTACCAGCTCGCCACTGTGGTAGCGGTGAAAACCTGGACGACGGTCTGCGCCCACGTCGAGCCGGACTCGAATACGCCAACCCGTGGGGCCGGCATCCGACAGCGGTTGCGCCTCGCCCTGCCAGCTGTGCCGCCCGAGCCGTTCCAGCTGGTTAGCCACAACTTGCGCCTTAAGTGTGCGGGCCGCCTCCGGAGCAGCAAACGCCAGATCGCAACACCCGGCGCCGTCGGCCCCGGCGATCGAACACAGCGACCCGATCCGGTCGGGCGACGGGTCGATCACCTCGAAAGCCTCTGCGTGCCAGTAAGAGCCACGTTGCGCGGTCACCCGCGCCCGCACTCGTTCACCGGGCAACGCATAGCGGACGAAAACCACCCGGCCCTCGTGGTGCGCCACGCAGCTACCGCCGTTCGCGGGCGCTCCGGTGACCAACGTCAGATTCACTGCATCGTCGCCGGCGCGGGTCACTGGCGCCGCTCCTCCCCATCGCTTTGCTCTGCATCGTCGCCGGCGCGGGTCACTGGCGCCGCTCCTCCCCATCGCTTTGCTCTGCATCGTCGCCGGCGCGGGTCACTGGCGCCGCTCCTCCCCATCGCTTTGCTCTGCATCGTCGCCGGCGCGGGTCACTGGCGCCGCTCCTCCCCATCGCTTTGCTCTGCATCGTCGCCGGCGCGGGTCACTGGCGCCGCTCCTCCCCATCGCTTTGCTCTGCATCGTCGCCGGCGCGGGTCAATCGAAGATGCCCCGTCACGTGTCACCGGGAGCCGCGTGCGGCTGTAACGTCTTGATCCGCTCCGACGACGTCAGTTGCCAAGGCACCGAAGTCACCATCACGCCGGGCATGAACAGCAACCGGCCCTTGAGCCGCAGCGCACTCTGGTTGTGCAGCAGCTGTTCCCACCAGCGCCCCACGACATACTCCGGAATGAATACCGTCACCACGGTCCGTGGCGATTCCTTGCTGACCCGCTTGACGTAATCGAGCACCGGCCGGGTGATCTCACGGTACGGCGAGGCGATGACCTTGAGTGGCACGCTCACATCGCTGTCCTGCCACTGGCGCACCAGCTCGCGGGTTTCCGCATCGTCGACGTTGACCGTCACGGCTTCCAACACGTCGGGCCGGGTCGCTCGTGCGTAGGTCAACGCGCGCAACGTCGGCAGGTGCAGCTTCGACACCAGCACGACGGCGTGATTGCGGCTGGGCAACGTTATCTCGGCTTCCTCGGCCTGTTCCGCCAACTCCCGGTTGACGGCGTCATAGTGCCTGTGGATGAGCTTCATCATCATGAAGAACCCTCCCATGGCGACGATCGCGATCCATGCTCCGGCAAGGAATTTCGTTACCAGCACGATGAGCAGGACGGTACCGGTGGACACGAAGCCGACCGTGTTAACCGCGCGGGAGCGCAGCATCGCGCGACGGGCGCGCGGATCGGTCTCGGCGCTCAGCAACCGGGTCCAGTGCCGGACCATGCCGACCTGACTCATGGTGAACGAGATGAACACACCGACGATGTACAGCTGGATCAGCGCGGTCAACTCGGCACGAAACGCGACCACCGCCCCGATCGCCGCCGCCGCCAGGAACAGGATTCCGTTGGAGAACGCCAGCCGGTCCCCACGGGTGTGCAACTGGCGCGGCAGATAGCTGTGCTGCGCCAGCACCGAGCCCAGCACCGGGAAGCCGTTGAAGGCGGTGTTAGCGGCCAACACCAGGATCAGCGCTGTCACCGCGGCGATCAGCAAGAACCCCAGGTAAAAGCCCCCGAACACGGCCTGCGCCAGTTGTGCGACCAGCGTCTTTTGCTGATAACCCGGCGGGGCGCCCGTCAGCTGGGTGTCCGGATCGTCGACGACCTGGACCCCGGTCTCTACGGCCAGCACGATCATGCCCATAAACATGCTCACCGCAATGATGCCCAGCATCAGCAGCGTGGTTGCCGCGTTACGCGACTTGGGCTTTTGAAACGCCGGCACCCCGTTGCTGATCGCCTCGACACCCGTCAGCGCCGCACACCCCGACGAAAACGAGCGCGCCACCAAGAACACCAGCGCGAAACCGACGATCTGGCCGTGCTCTGCGTGCATTTCAAAAGCCGCGGACTCGGCCCGAACCGGATTGCCCAGCACGAAAATCCGGAACAACCCCCACACGAGCATGGTGCCGATTCCGGCGATGAACGCATAGGTCGGGATCGCGAACGCCAACCCGGATTCCCGAACCCCACGCAAGTTCATCGCCATGATCAGCACGATCGCGCCGACGGCAAACAACACCTTGTGCTCGTACACGAACGGGCTCACAGAGCCGATGTTGGACGCCGCCGACGATATCGAAACAGCAACGGTGAGAACGTAATCCACCATCAGGGCGCTGGCAACCACGAGACCGCCGGTAGCACCCAGGTTGGTGGTGACAACCTCGTAGTCGCCCCCACCGGAGGGGTAAGCGTGCACGTTCTGCCGGTAACTAGACACCACCACGAGCAGAACCGCGGCGACCGCCAGGCCGATCAACGGCGCCATCGAATAGGCCGCCAGGCCGGCCACCGAGAGCACCAGAAATATCTCCTCGGGGGCGTAGGCTATCGACGACATCGCATCCGAGGCGAACACCGGCAAGGCGATCCGCTTGGGCAACAAGGTGTGACTGAGCCGGTCACTGCGAAACGGCCGGCCGATCAGCAACCGACGCGCCGCGGTTGAAAGTTTGGACACGAGAGCCAAGGGTAGGCCTATCCGAGCGTGGCGGTAGCGTTCCCTAGACGAGAATGTTCGCCGACGTAAATCGGCTGGCCACCGCGGGTTGCCGATCGCGTACGGCGCACCGGACACAGCCGAGAGGACCTCTAATGCGGGTGGTTGTGATGGGGTGCGGCCGGGTCGGGGCTTCGGTGGCCGACGGACTGTCCCGGATAGGCCATGAAGTCGCGATCATCGACCGTGACAGCGCCGCCTTCAATCGGCTCAGCCCGCAGTTTGCCGGCGAGCGGGTGTTGGGTCAGGGCTTCGACCGAGATGTGCTGCTGCGTGCGGGCATCCAGGGGGCCGACGCATTCGCCGCGGTGTCCTCCGGCGACAACTCCAACATCATCTCGGCGCGGTTGGCCCGGGAAACCTTCGGTGTGCCGCGCGTCGTCGCGCGGATCTATGATGCCAAGCGCGCCGAGGTCTATGAGCGACTCGGCATCCCCACCATTACCACCGTTCCCTGGACCACCGATCGGCTGCTCAACGCGCTAATGCAGGACACCGAAACCGCCAAGTGGCGCGATCCTACCGGTACCGTCGCGGTCGCCGAGGTCGTCTTACACGAAGACTGGGTGGGCCACCGGGCGACCGATCTTGAGCAGGCCACCGGCGCTCGGATTGCGTTTCTGATCCGATTCGGAACCGGTGTATTGCCGGAACCGAAGACGGTCCTACAGGCCGGCGATAAGGTCTATATCGCTGCGATATCCGGCCGGGCCGCAGAGGCAGCGGCCATCGCAGCCTTGCCACCCAGTGAGGACTTCGAGTCGGGGGCTCGACGATGAAAGTAGCTGTCGCCGGAGCGGGTGCGGTGGGCCGCTCGGTCACCCGCGAACTCGTGGAAAACGGACACGACATCACCCTGATCGAGCGCAACCCCGACCACCTCGACGCCGCCGCCATCCCGGAGGCGCATTGGCGGCTTGGCGATGCCTGCGAACTGAGCCTGCTGGAGTCGATTCACCTCGAAGAGTTCGACGTGGTCGTCGCCGCCACCGGGGACGACAAGGTCAACGTGGTGCTCAGCCTGCTAGCCAAGACCGAATTCGCGGTGCCGCGGGTGGTGGCCCGGGTCAACGATCCCCGCAACGAGTGGCTGTTCAACGACGCCTGGGGGGTCGACGTCGCGGTGTCCACACCCCGCATGCTGGCGTCGCTGATCGAAGAGGCCGTCACGATCGGCGACTTGGTGCGGCTGATGGAGTTCCGCACGGGTCAGGCCAATCTGGTAGAGATCACCCTGCCCGACAACACGCCGTGGGGCGGCAAACCGGTGCGCAAACTTCAGCTGCCGCGGGATGCCGCGCTGGTGACAATCCTGCGCGGGCCACGAGTCATCGTGCCGGAGGCCGACGAGCCGCTGGAAGGCGGCGACGAGTTGCTCTTCGTCGCAGTCACCGAAGCCGAGGAGGAGCTGAGCAGGCTGCTGCTGCCGTCCATGTAACCGGCGGGCTCTACTCGCGGCCGGCGTCGGCGTCGAATTCAGCTGCACCTCCGACGGCCGCGGCGTCGTGAGAGGCCAAGATGGCGCGCTGGGCTGCCTTGATTGCCGCGTAGGTGGCCAGCGCGGCGAGGGCGGTCAGCGGCCAACCCATCCCGATCCTGGCCACTCCCAGCCAACCCGTCTTATCGGCGTCGTAGAGGTGCCTTTGGACGATGAACCGGGCAGCAAAAACCAGCGTCCAACCCAGGGTGGCGACGTCAAACGCAAAGACAGCGCGGGACACGTCGCGCCAGGCGCGATCGCGCCCGCTGAGCCAGCTCCACAAGTAGCCGACTATCGGCCGCCGGATCAGGATCGACAGTGTGAAGACCACCGCCCACAGCAACGACATCCAGATGCCCAGCAGGAAGTACCCCTTGGACTGTCCCACCAGGTACGCGATCAGCGCGCACACGGCTACCCCGCAGAATCCGGCAACCACCGGCCGCGCAGATTCCCGGCGCAAAAGCCGCCACAGCAGGATCAACCCCGCCATGCTCAGGGCGAACCCAATCGCGGGCAGCAAGCCGGCGGCGCTGGAAGCAACCACAAAAGTCACCACCGGTAATGACGAATAGACCAGGCCGCTCACTCCGCCGGCCTGCGCCAACAGGCGCTGGGCGCTAGTGCGGTTAGCGTTCACGAGACACCGGCAATTCCGACTGCCGGATAGTCACCGCTGAATTTCGTAATGCGGGTTGTAGATAGCCTTCGTCCCATTTTCCAGCTTGCCCAGCCGGCCGCGCACCCGCAGGGTACGGCCCGTGTCGATGCCGGGTATCCGGCGTTGACCCAACCACACCAGCGTGACGGTGTCGCTGCCGTCGAACAATTCGGCGCGAACACCACCCGAGCAACCCTTGCCATTGGTTTCCACGCTACGCAGGGTGCCAACCACCGTGACCTCCTGGCCGCGCTGGCAGTCGATCGCACGCTGTGCGCCGGCATTGAGCACCTCGTCGGATAACTCTTCGACGTCGCGTTGCTCCAGGTCCTCCGTCAACCGACGGGTGAGCCTGCGCAGATAACCCTGGGCCCCCATGGCCTCTCCTGACACGTCACCTACGTTATGGAAGTTTCGTGCAACTGCCGGCGTATTCCACCTATGCCAACGGCCACCGTAGACCTGTTGGTTCCCGGGCGCCACCGTTGGCCTTGGAGCACCCCAAAGTGGCGGGCACTATCAAGGGATGGCTGTCGATTTGGATGGGGTCACAACCGTGTTGTTGCCGGGAACCGGATCGGACAACGACTACGTCCGGCGAGCATTTTCCGCCCCCCTGCGACGCGCCGGGGCGGTGCTGGTGACGCCCGTTCCGCATCCTGGTCGCTTGATCGACGGCTATCGCGCCGCCCTGGACGACGCCGCGCGCGACGGGCCGGTTGTCGTCGGCGGCGTCTCGCTCGGAGCCGCAGTGGCGGCGGCGTGGGCGCTGGAACATCCCGATCGCGCGGTCGCCGTCCTGGCCGCCTTGCCGGCCTGGACCGGGGAACCTGAATTAGCACCTGCCGCGCAGGCAGCGCGGTATACGGCAGCGCGGCTGCGCTGCGACGGTCTGGCGGCGACGACCACACGCATGCGTGCATCTAGCCCCGTCTGGTTGGCCGAGGAGCTGACCCGATCGTGGCGAGTTCAGTGGCCCGAGCTGCCCGATGCTATGGAGGAGGCGGCGGCCTATGTCGCCCCAAGCCGCGCCGAGCTGGCCCGGCTGGTCGCGCCGCTGGCCGTGGCCGCGGCGGTCGATGATCCGATCCACCCGCTGCAGGTCGCTGCCGACTGGGTGTCCGTAGCTCCGCATGCGGCGCTACGGACGGTGACGCTGGACGAGATCGGCGCGGACGCCGCCGCGCTGGGCTCTGCCTGCCTGGCCGCTCTCGCCGAGGTCTCGGGCGCTTGATCGCCTGTTTGTCCGACGGCGGAGTGCGCGTACCGTTTGGGTCGCCGAGCCTGTAATTTTGCAGGCCCCCACTCGCACTTTGCCTGCAGAGTTACAGCCTCAGCGAACAGCGCGCTCGTACTGTTGAGGTCGTCGAGCTAGTCCCGATCGCCCGACTCCTCCTCACGCCGCTACGCGGCGCGCTCGTACTGTTGGGGTCGTCGGGCTAGCCGCCCGTCGTGCTGCGCAACTGCTGCATCGCCGATCCTTGAGCGCCGCGGCGTGCAACCCCCGCGGCGGCTTGGCGTTGCGTGTCGGCCTGTGCCGCCGCAGCCTCCCTTAGTTGCGCCGCCATCGGCTCGGGCAGGTGCACCGGTAACGGCGTCCGTACCGGCAGCGGGGTATCGCCCCGGCGGACCACGGTGTCCGCCAACGCCTCACGGGCCTCCTCGGTCAGCGCATCGACTGTCTCTTGTGGGCCGTTGACGACGCATCGGATCATCCAGCGGTAGCCGTCGACCCCGATGAAGCGCACCACACCGGCGGCGATGCCGATCACTTCGCGACCCCACGGGCCATCCTTGATCGAAACTTTGGCCGAGTCCTTGCGCAGCGAGTCGGCGAGTTCGCCGGCCACCTCACGCCAGAGCCCGCCGGTCTTAGGTGCCGCGTAGGCCGCAATGCTGTAGCGACCGTTGGGTGTGATGACCCACACCGCGCTGGGAACACCGCTCTCGGTCAGCTCGACCTGTACCTGACCCGCGGCCGGCATCGGAATCAGCACCGAGCCCAAGTCCAGCCGGGCCAGCACCGCCACCGAAGGGTCATCGAAGTCGTCGATGTCGAATGGGCCCTGAAGCTCCTCCTGGTCTTCGACGCCTGACGCGGCGGCAGCGCTGGCCACCACGGTGTCCTCCGGTCGGACGTGCTCGTCGGCCGGCTGGACGGGGGCGTGTCCGGCCTTGCGTTTGCCACCGTCTTTGCCTGTGCGTCTACCGAATGCCATGGCGAGCGCCGCTCTCCCCCGTAAGCGGGTGGTACCCCCACCTCATCGCGCCCTCCTTTGCATCGTCGCCGGGGTCACAAACTCGCATGTCCGCCGGAGGAACCGTGGCCACCGTCGCCGCGGGATGTCGAGGCCAGCCCGGCCTCGTCGAACGACGAGACCTCGACCAGCTCGACCAACTCAACCCGTTGCACTAGCAACTGGGCGATTCGGTCACCGCGATGTACCACGATGGGCGCGGCTGGGTCCAAGTTGATCAGGGCCACCTTGATCTCCCCACGATAACCCGCGTCGATGGTGCCCGGACTGTTGACGATCGAAAGCCCCACCCGCGTGGCCAACCCGGAGCGCGGATGGACCAGCCCGACCATGCCGAACGGGACGGCGACCGCAACACCCGTCCGTACCAGGGCGCGGCGCCCAGGTGCCAGCTCGACGTCTTCGGCGCTGTAGAGATCAACGCCGGCGTCGCCGTCGTGAGCGCGGCTGGGCAGCGGGAGCCCGGGGTCGAGGCGGACGATCGCCAGAGTGGTCGACACGGGGCCACAGACTACCCTTGACCGCGTGTCTGGGACGCGCCTCGCGCCGCACAGCGTGCGATACCGCGAGCGATTGTGGGTGCCCTGGTGGTGGTGGCCATTGGCTTTCGCGCTAGCGGCGCTTATCGCGTTTGAAGTAAACCTGGGCGTTGCGGCCCTACCCGACTGGGTACCGTTCGCAACGCTTTTCACAGTCGCAGCCGGGACGCTGCTATGGCTCGGACGTGTCGAAATTCGGGTCACCGCCGGCTCAGCGGATGGAGCCGGAGTGAAGCTATGGGCCGGACCAGCGCATCTGCCGGTAGCCGTGATCGCCCGATCAGCCGAAATCCCGGCCACGGCTAAATCTGCGGCGCTGGGCCGACAACTCGATCCGGCAGCTTACGTCCTGCATCGGGCCTGGGTGGGGCCCATGGTTCTGGTTGTCCTCGACGACCCCAACGATCCCACGCCGTACTGGTTGGTGAGCTGCCGCCACCCGGAGCGGGTGTTGTCGGCGCTGCGCAGCTGACCTATCAGGCGGCGCAGTCGGTGCAGATCATCACGCCGTTCTTCTCGCTGGCCAACCTGCTGCGGTGTTGCACCAAAAAGCAACTCGAGCAGGTGAATTCGTCAGCTTGCTTGGGTACGACGCGCACCGACAGTTCTTCGCCGGACAGGTCGGCGCCAGGCAGTTCGAAGGACTCGGCGGATTCGGATTCGTCCACGTCGACCACGGCCGACGCCGCCTCGTTCCGTCGTGCTTTGAGCTCTTCAAGCGAGTCCTCCGAGACATCATCGGTCTCGGTACGCCGCGGAGCGTCATAGTCGGTAGGCATTCCTATCCCCTCACATGCCTCATAACTTCAAGCAACGCTTTGTACCAGCGTCGAACGCGTCCACCAAACGATTCGTGCCCGTATCGTGGCCTATTCAAGTGTGATTTACATCACATATTCATATTGCACCTTGTACGCGGCCCTAAACGGTGCCTTTTTGGGTGCGAACTACACCCAATGGTCCGCCTCCTCACCGCGCCGTGCCGGCACGCGTCGTCAGCGGATTAAAGTGCACGTGTGGTCGCACAAATCACCGAGGGTACCGCTTTCGACAAGCACGGACGGCCCTTTCGGCGACGCAACCCCCGACCCGCTATCGTCGTGGTGGCCTTCCTCGTGGTGGTGACTTGCGTGATGTGGACTCTTGCACTGACGCGGCCCCCAGATGTCCGCGAGGCCGCAGTCTGCAACCCGCCTCCGCAGCCGGCGGGGTCAGCACCGACCAACCTTGGTGAACAGGTGTCGCGGACGGACATGACCGATGTCGCACCCGCCAAACTGAGCGACACCAAAGTCCACGTCCTCAACGCCAGCGGCCGGGGCGGCCAAGCCGCCGATATCGCTGGCGCACTGCAAGATCTGGGCTTCGCCCAGCCGACCGCCGCCAACGACCCGATCTATGCCGGCACCCGGCTGGACTGCCAAGGCCAGATCCGCTTCGGTACGGCGGGGCAAGCCACCGCTGCCGCACTATGGCTGGTAGCGCCGTGCACCGAGCTGTATCACGACAGCCGCGCCGACGATTCCGTCGACCTTGCGCTCGGCACCGACTTCACCACGCTGGCACACAACGACGACATCGACGCCGTGCTTGCCAACCTGCGCCCCGGCGCCACCGAGCCCTCAGATCCCGCGCTGCTGGCCAAGATCCACGCCAACAGCTGCTGATCGGCCGGCTCAGTCCGGGATCGGCTCTAGGCCGTTGAATCGCTGTAGCGCCGCCAACAGCTCGTCGGCGATTCCGGGCGCGGCAGCCACCACCACCAACCCCGCGCCGCCCGCTCTCGGCGTTGACAACAACACGCGGGCCCCCGCCTCAGCGGCGATCAACGCACCTGCCGCACAGTCCCACACCTGCACCCCGTGCTCGTAGTAGGCGTCCAGCCGACCCGCCGCTACCATGCACAAGTCCAGCGCCGCAGAACCGATCCGACGCACGTCGCGGACCAACGGCACAACATGAGCCAGCAATTCTGCCTGCTTCTCGCGGCACCGAACCGAGTACCCGAAGCCGGTACCCAGCAACGCCATCGACAACTCGTCGACACCGGTGCACCGCAACACATGTCTCCCCCGCTCATCGGTGAGATGTGCGCCGAGGCCCGTCGCCGCCGAATACACCGTGCGAGCGGCGACGTCGGCGACCGCGCCCGCCACCGTGATGCCGCCAACCTGTGCCCCAATCGACACCGCGTACGCCGGGATGCCGTAGACGAAATTCACCGTGCCGTCGATGGGGTCGAGCACCCAAGTGACCCGGTCGGAGGGTGTAGCCGTCACGTCGGCGGGACCACCACCTTCCTCCCCGAGAATCGGGTCACCGGGCCGAAGTTGAGCCAACCGATCACGCAAGAGCCGCTCCGTGTCGGTGTCGACCACGGTCACCGGATCGGTCGGGCTGCTCTTCGCGCGCACCGCGCCGTCGCCGTCGCCCGCCCTGGAGATGCCGAAAACCTCGGCCCGACGACCGCGAACGAAGGCCGCCGCCTCGGCAGCAAGGTTTTCGGCCACAGAGCGCAGCCGCGCGGGTTCGTTGTCAGGTCGTGTCACCGGCCTATCGCATCACAGTCGCCACCCGCATGGTGGCGTGGACTCCAGCGGCCATAACGCCCTCGCAACTGCCGGGCCGCAGTTTAAGGTGAGGGTCATCCACGTCTCGCCGAGGAGATTCGATGACCAGCACCGGCCCCGAGACGTCCGAAACACCGGGTGCCACGACACAGCGTCATGGCTTCGGCATCGACGTCGGCGGCAGCGGCATCAAGGGCGGAATCGTCGACTTGGACACCGGCCAGCTGATCGGCGACCGGATCAAGCTGCTGACCCCGCAACCGGCCACTCCGTTGGCGGTCGCCAAAACCATCGCCGAGGTCGTCAACGGTTTCGGCTGGCGGGGTCCGCTGGGGGTGACCTATCCCGGCGTCGTCACTCACGGCGTCGTCCGGACCGCGGCTAACGTGGACAAGTCCTGGATAGGGACCAACGCACGCGACACTATCGGCGCCGAGCTGGGCGGTCAGCAGGTCACCATCCTCAACGACGCTGATGCCGCCGGGCTGGCCGAGACACGCTACGGGGCCGGCAAGAACAACCCTGGCTTAGTGGTACTGCTCACATTCGGAACCGGGATCGGGTCCGCGGTCATCCACAACGGGACGTTGATACCCAACACCGAGTTCGGACATCTTGAGGTCGGCGGCAAGGAAGCGGAGGAAAGGGCCGCCTCCTCGGTAAAGGAAAAGAACGACTGGACCTATCCAAAGTGGGCCAAGCAGGTGATACGCGTGCTCATCGCCATCGAGAACGCGATCTGGCCTGACCTGTTCATCGCCGGCGGCGGCATCAGCCGCAAGGCCGACAAATGGGTGCCGCTACTGGAAAACCGCACACCAGTAGTGCCCGCGGCCCTGCAGAACACCGCCGGAATTGTCGGTGCGGCCATGGCCTCTGTCGCAGATACGACGCACTGAAACTTGCCCGCTCGGGCTGTACTCGTGCGCAGTAAAGTTACAATGGTCAGCGGCGGCCGCCCGACCGATAGCGCGCGAGTATTCACGCTGATATCAACGCCGACATTCGACATAGCAGACACTTTCGGTTACGCACGCCCAGACCCAACCGGAAGTGAGTAACGACCGAAGGGGTGTATGTGGCAGCGACCAAAGCAAGCACGGCGACCGATGAGCCGGTAAAACGCACCGCCACCAAGTCGCCCGCGGCTTCCGCGTCCGGGGCCAAGACCGGCGCCAAGCGAACAGCGGCGAAGTCCGCTAGTGGCTCCCCACCCGCGAAGCGGGCTACCAAGCCCGCGGCCCGGTCCGTCAAGCCCGCCTCGGCACCCCAGGACACTACGACCAGCACCATCCCGAAAAGGAAGACCCGCGCCGCGGCCAAATCCGCCGCCGCGAAGGCACCGTCGGCCCGCGGCCACGCGACCAAGCCACGGGCGCCCAAGGATGCCCAGCACGAAGCCGCAACGGATCCCGAGGACGCCCTGGACTCCGTCGAGGAGCTCGACGCTGAACCAGACCTCGACGTCGAGCCCGGCGAGGACCTCGACCTTGACGCCGCCGACCTCAACCTCGATGACCTCGAGGACGACGTGGCGCCGGACGCCGACGACGACCTCGACTCGGGCGACGACGAAGACCACGAAGACCTCGAAGCTGAGGCGGCCGTCGCGCCCGGCCAGACCGCCGATGACGACGAGGAGATCGCTGAACCCACCGAAAAGGACAAGGCCTCCGGTGATTTCGTCTGGGATGAAGACGAGTCGGAGGCCCTGCGTCAAGCACGCAAGGACGCCGAACTCACCGCATCCGCCGACTCGGTTCGCGCCTACCTCAAACAGATCGGCAAGGTAGCGCTGCTCAACGCCGAGGAAGAGGTCGAGCTAGCCAAGCGGATCGAGGCTGGCCTGTACGCCACGCAGCTGATGACCGAGCTTAGCGAGCGCGGCGAAAAGCTGCCTGCCGCCCAGCGCCGCGACATGATGTGGATCTGCCGCGACGGCGATCGCGCGAAAAACCATCTGCTGGAAGCCAACCTGCGCCTGGTGGTTTCGCTAGCCAAGCGCTACACCGGCCGGGGCATGGCGTTTCTCGACCTGATCCAGGAAGGCAACCTGGGGCTGATCCGCGCGGTGGAGAAGTTCGACTACACCAAGGGGTACAAGTTCTCCACCTACGCTACGTGGTGGATTCGCCAGGCCATCACCCGCGCCATGGCCGACCAGGCCCGCACCATCCGCATCCCGGTGCACATGGTCGAGGTGATCAACAAGCTGGGCCGCATTCAACGCGAGCTGCTGCAGGACCTGGGCCGCGAGCCCACGCCCGAGGAGCTGGCCAAAGAGATGGACATCACCCCGGAGAAGGTGCTGGAAATCCAGCAATACGCCCGCGAGCCGATCTCGTTGGACCAGACCATCGGCGACGAGGGCGACAGCCAGCTTGGCGATTTCATCGAAGACAGCGAGGCGGTGGTGGCCGTCGACGCGGTGTCCTTCACTTTGCTGCAGGATCAACTGCAGTCGGTGCTGGACACGCTCTCCGAGCGTGAGGCGGGCGTGGTGCGGCTACGCTTCGGCCTTACCGACGGCCAGCCGCGCACCCTTGACGAGATCGGCCAGGTCTACGGCGTGACCCGGGAACGCATCCGCCAGATCGAATCCAAGACTATGTCGAAGTTGCGCCATCCGAGCCGCTCACAGGTCCTGCGCGACTACCTGGACTGAGAGCGCCCGCCGAGGCGACCAACGTAGCGGGCCCCCATGTCAGCTAGCCGCACCATGGTCTCGTCCGGATCGGAGTTCGAATCAGCCGTCGGCTACTCGCGCGCGGTACGCATCGGGCCACTCGTGGTGGTGGCCGGAACGACCGGCAGCGGCGATGATATCGCCGCTCAGACGCGAGACGCTCTGCGCCGCATCGAGATTGCGCTCGGACAGGCCGGCGCAACTCTGGCCGACGTGGTCCGTACCCGCATCTATGTGACCGATATTTCCCGCTGGCGCGAGGTCGGCGAAGTGCATGCACAGGCTTTCGGCAAGATCCGTCCGGTGACGAGCATGGTCGAGGTTACCGCGCTGATTGCGCCCGGCCTGCTGGTAGAGATCGAGGCCGACGCCTACGTAGGGTCGGCGGTTGCAGACCGAAATTCGGGAGCCGGCCCGAAGGACCCGTCACCAGCCGGTGGGTAGGCGGCGGCCCCAATCACAGCGCGCACCGGCAGTGGGCCGTAGAGATGCGGGAAAAGCATCGACCGCGGATCAGTAGGCACGCCCGGCTCCCAACGCACGGGTGAGTCGAGCGCCGCCGGGTCGATGTACAGCAGCACCAGGTCAGCACGGCCACGGTAAAGGCGGTTGGCGGGCAGGTGAACCTGCTCGAGTGTCGACAGGTGGATATACCCCGTCTTGTCGGACTCGGGATAGATCCCACCGCGTTCTCGGGCATGCGACCACTCCTGCACCCCGCATAGGTGCACCAGCATGGCAGGATCGGGCGTCATTCTCACCACCCTGCCCGATTGGCGGGGGCGAAAGTCGTGAGAAATGACACACCCGACAGCGGCCGGGGAACACGGCGAGAACCCCGAACGTCTGAGAAGGTGAAGATACCCGAGAACGGAGAGCCATGAACGCAACTCTGACCAGTCCTGAGCTGACTAGAGCAGACCGCTGCGACCGCTGTGGCGCTGCAGCTCGGGTGCGCGCCAAGCTGCCCTCCGGAGCCGAGCTTCTTTTCTGCCAGCATCACGCCAACGAGCACGAGGCGAAACTGACCGAGATGTCCGCCGTGCTGGAGGTCAGCGGGAGCGAATAGACCGAACTCACCCGTCCACAATGCCGGTAGCGCGCGCAGTTTTCGGTAATGCTGGACTGGTATGAGCGACCAGGTCCCCAAGCCACACCGCCACCACATCTGGCGAATCACCCGTAGGACTTTGTCCAAAAGCTGGGACGACTCGATCTTCTCGGAGTCAGCGCAAGCGGCTTTTTGGTCGGCCTTGTCTTTGCCGCCGCTACTGCTGGGAATGCTGGGCAGTCTGGCCTACGTTGCTCCGCTATTCGGCCCGGACACCTTGCCCGCGATTGAAAAGAGCGCGCTTTCGACGGCCCACAGCTTTTTCTCCCCCAGTGTGGTCAACGAGATCATCGAGCCCACCATCGGCGATATCACCAACAACGCCCGCGGTGAGGTGGCGTCGCTGGGCTTCTTGATCTCGCTGTGGGCAGGATCGTCGGCAATCTCGGCGTTCGTCGATGCAGTGGTGGAAGCGCACGACCAGACACCGCTACGCCACCCGGTCCGGCAACGCTTCTTTGCGCTCTTCCTCTACGTGGTGATGTTGGTGTTCCTAGTAGCGACCGCACCGGTAATGGTGGTGGGTCCACGCAAGGTAAGCGAGCACATCCCGGAGAGCTTGGCCAACCTGCTGCGCTACGGCTACTACCCCGCGCTTATTCTCGGTCTAACCGTCGGGGTCATCCTGCTATACCGGGTGGCACTACCGGTACCCCTGCCGACGCATCGGCTGGTCCTAGGCGCGGTGCTTGCGATAGCGGTCTTCCTGATCGCCACCTTGGGCTTGCGGGTCTACCTCGCGTGGATCACCCGCACTGGCTACACCTACGGAGCGCTGGCCACGCCGATCGCGTTTCTGTTATTCGCCTTCTTTGGCGGCTTTGCGATCATGCTCGGCGCTGAACTCAACGCCGCCGTCCAGGAGGAATGGCCGGCGCCGGCGACGCATGCCCACCGACTGGGCAATTGGCTAAAGGCCCGCATCGGCGTCGGCACGACGACGTATTCTTCGACAGCCCAGCACAGCGCCGTCGCTGCCGAGCCGCCGAGCTAGTCAGCCCTTCTTGAGGGTGTCGTAAATCCGCTTGCAATCGGGACAGACCGGCGAGCCCGGCTTGGGCGCGCGGGTAACGGGAAACACCTCGCCACACAACGCCACCACGTGGCTACCCATGACCGCGCTCTCAGCGATCTTGTCTTTCTTGACGTAGTGGAAGTATTTCGGTGTGTCGCTGCCGGTCCCGTCGTCGACGCGTTCGTCGGCGTCGGTACGTTCAATCGTCTGGGTCTGCATACCTGACATTGTGCCCTTGGCAGGAAAGCTCTCGAAGCCGGAGTGCACTGCATGTGGGACAGTAGAGTAATGAAGCACGGCTTGAGGCTGGGTTTCAATGGCCAGTTCGACGACTTCGACGACTTCGACGATAAGGGCCGGCCGGTACTGATTACTGCCGCCGCTCCCTCGTATGAGGTGGAGCATCGCACACGGGTGCGTAAGTACCTGACCCTGATGGCATTCCGGGTCCCCGCGCTCATTCTGGCCGCCATCGCCTACGGCGCCTGGCACAACGGACTGATCTCGCTACTGATCGTGGCAGCCTCGGTGCCGTTGCCATGGATGGCCGTTCTGATCGCTAACGACCGACCGCCGCGCCGCGCCGACGAACCCCGCCGCTTCGACGTCGCCCGCCGGCGCATCCCGCTGTTCCCGACCGCCGAACGGCCCGCACTCGAGCCGCGGCGACAGCCGGCAGAGCGGTCAGCCCCGCGGGGATTCGCCGACCACGGTTAGCCGTCTGTTGGCCGGCGTTCCGGGTTGTCGGCCACTGGCCACACTTCTCAGGACTTTCTCAGGTCTTCGGCAGATTCCTGCACGTCACAGGGCGTCAGATCACTGCTGGGTGGGAACTCAAAGTCCGGCTTTGTCGTTAAACCCCATGACAGTGCAAGCCGATCGGGAGGTCGCTATGGCCGATGCACCCACAAGGGCCACCACAAGCCGGGTTGACAGCGATCTGGATGCTCAAAGCCCCGCGGCGGACCTCGTGCGCGTCTATCTGAACGGCATCGGCAAGACGGCGTTGCTCAACGCCGCCGGTGAAGTCGAACTGGCCAAGCGCATAGAAGCCGGGTTGTATGCCGAGCATCTGCTGGAAACCCGGAAGCGCCTCGGCGAGAACCGAAAACGCGACCTGGCGGCCGTGGTGCGTGATGGCGAGGCGGCGCGCCGCCACCTGCTGGAAGCAAACCTGCGGCTGGTGGTATCGCTGGCCAAGCGCTACACGGGTCGGGGCATGCCGTTGCTGGACCTCATCCAGGAGGGCAACCTGGGTCTGATCCGAGCGATGGAGAAGTTCGACTACACAAAGGGATTCAAGTTCTCAACGTATGCCACGTGGTGGATCCGCCAGGCCATCACCCGCGGAATGGCCGACCAGAGCCGCACCATCCGCCTGCCCGTACACCTGGTTGAGCAGGTCAACAAGCTGGCGCGGATCAAGCGGGAGATGCACCAGCATCTGGGTCGCGAAGCCACCGATGAGGAGCTCGCCGCCGAATCCGGCATTCCAATCGACAAGATCAACGACCTGCTGGAACACAGTCGCGACCCGGTGAGTCTGGATATGCCGGTCGGCTCCGAGGAGGAGGCCCCTTTGGGCGATTTCATCGAGGACGCCGAAGCCATGTCCGCGGAGAACGCGGTCATCGCCGAACTGTTACACACCGACATCCGCAGCGTGCTGGCCACTCTCGACGAGCGTGAGCACCAGGTGATCCGGCTGCGCTTCGGCCTGGATGACGGCCAACCACGCACCCTGGATCAAATCGGCAAACTATTCGGGCTGTCCCGTGAGCGGGTTCGTCAGATCGAGCGCGACGTGATGAGTAAGCTGCGGCACGGTGAGCGGGCGGATCGGCTGCGGTCGTACGCCAGCTGAAGCTGGACATCCTGAGCCAGGTAGCAGACGGTATGCCCGCCGCGCCAGCGGCGGGCATACCGCTGCGGTGGGGCGGCGGGCAACCATTTTCGCAGCTGGCCAAGTAGACTCAGCTGCAATGGAGGGTGCTGAATGAACGAGTTGGTTGATACCACCGAGATGTACCTGCGGACCATCTACGACCTCGAGGAAGAGGGCGTGACGCCACTGCGTGCCCGGATCGCCGAGCGGCTCGACCAGAGCGGGCCGACGGTCAGCCAGACCGTGTCCCGGATGGAGCGCGATGGGCTACTTCGGGTGGCTGGCGATCGCCACCTGGAGCTCACCGAAAAGGGCCGCGCGCTGGCCATCGCCGTGATGCGCAAGCACCGCCTCGCCGAACGGCTCCTCGTCGATGTCATCGGGTTGCCGTGGGAAGAAGTTCACGCCGAGGCATGCCGGTGGGAGCACGTGATGAGCGAGGACGTCGAGCGACGGCTGGTCAAGGTGCTCAACAACCCGACCACGTCCCCGTTCGGCAACCCGATCCCGGGCCTGGTGGAACTTGGCGTGGGCCCGGAACCGGGCGCCGACGACGCCAACCTGGTCCGGTTGACCGAGTTGCCGGCCGGCTCGCCGGTCGCAGTCGTCGTCCGCCAGCTTACCGAGCACGTTCAGGGCGACATCGACCTGATCACGCGGCTAAAAGACGCCGGCGTGGTGCCCAACGCACGAGTAACCGTCGAAACCACCCCAGGCGGCGGCGTGACCATCGTCATCCCGGGCCATGAGAACGTCACCCTGCCACACGAGATGGCCCACGCGGTCAAGGTCGAGAAAGTCTGAGCTAACCCGCACCTACCCTGCGCGTTGACCGAACGCACGTCGAGGCGGCAGTCGTATTCCGAGTTGTTCAGCCCGTTGGTAGCCGGTGACCGCGATGTCACGGATGTGCTCAGGTCGCAGACCAGACTGCAGTGCCGTGTCCAGCATGCCCGCCATCCGATGGCCCGGCTCACAGCACAGCGCAGCCTGCAGCGAAACACCGGCCAGCGGCCCGTCACCGCGGGCATAGGCGCTGAACGCGAGCAACACCAGGGCCTCCACCCGCCACGGTTCGGGCAGCACCCGCGCCAGTAACGCCCACAATGACTCGGCCGCACCAGCATTCTCGCCGACGGCAAGGGCATACAGCATGTCGCGGACCCGCGCGTCGCCCAGTGCGCAACCCAGCCGCGCCAGCTCCGTGTCGGACAAGGACTGACCGTCTGCGACCCGGGCCGCGGCGGCCAGCGCATTTTCCACATCCTGGCGGCTGCAGCCGACCGAATCAGCACGGTGTGCGATCTCTCGGTCAGCCGCTTGGTGTCCTAGCGCAACGGCAAGCTCGGCGGAGCGCACAGGGTCGTCCACGGCGATGACGGCCTGCAGGTCGGAGCGCCGCGGGTAGAGCTGCCTGCCGTCCAGCACCGCCGCCATCGCCAACGGCGACGCCGACGGATCGTCGATAACGCCGCTGCAGCCGCAGCCGTCCACACAATGCCAGCGCCCGCCAGCGGCTACCCGGTCTACCACGTGCGCTGCCCATAGCACGATGTCGCGCTGCGACAACGCCGCCGCGAGCGCCGCGCACAGCTGCCGGTACTCCTCATTGCATCGCGGACACTGGGCTCCGTTCGCGTCAACGATCACCGCGATCGCGGCCGCCGGGTTCGCCGCGGCGACAAGTTCTGCGAGATGGCCAACCCGATCGGCGAGTTCATCACAGAGGTCGGCGCGCATCACCGACCCTAGTTCCCCCGCTGCCAACGACACCAGAACCAGCGATTTTTCCGGCACGAAGCCGAGGATGGCCGGTAGCGCGGCGATCAGTGTTGCAGGGCGGTTGAGTTCAAATTGTCCTCGATACTTCGTCATGAATGCCACGCTGACTACCGGCACCGTCAGCCGGTGCCCACGTCACGCGATCGAGCTGCCTTCCTGTGGACGAAGGCGTAACTGTGCGTTCTACTGTCATTTCATGGGGTCGATGCGTGAATACGACATCGTGGTGATCGGGTCAGGCCCGGGCGGACAGAAAGCCGCCATCGCCTCGGCGAAGCTGGGCAAGTCCGTGGCCATCGTCGAACGCGGCCGAATGCTCGGCGGCGTCTGCGTCAACACAGGCACGATCCCATCCAAAACGTTGCGTGAGGCTGTGCTCTACCTCACCGGCATGAACCAACGCGAGCTGTACGGCGCAAGCTACCGCGTGAAGGACCGGATCACCCCGGCCGACCTGTTGGCGCGGACCCAGCACGTGATCGGCAAGGAAGTCGACGTGGTGCGCAACCAGCTGATGCGTAACCGCGTCGATCTGATCGTGGGCCATGGCCGGTTCATCGACCCGCACACCATCCTCGTGGAGGACCAGGCCCGCAGGGAAAAGACCACCGTCACCGGCGACTACATCATCATCGCCACTGGCACCAGGCCGGCACGGCCATCCGGAGTCGAATTTGACGAAGAACGGGTGCTCGACTCCGACGGGATCCTCGATCTCAAATCGCTGCCATCCTCGATGGTCGTGGTCGGTGCCGGCGTGATCGGCATCGAATACGCCTCCATGTTCGCTGCGTTGGGCACCAAAGTCACCGTCGTGGAGAAGCGGGACAACATGCTGGACTTCTGCGACCCCGAGGTCGTCGAGGCGCTGAAATTCCACCTGCGCGACCTGGCGGTGACATTCCGGTTCGGCGAGGAAGTGACCGCGGTCGATGTCGGCTCTGCGGGCACCGTGACCACCCTGGCCAGCGGCAAACAGATTCCAGCCGAGACCGTAATGTACTCGGCGGGACGTCAGGGACAAACCGACCACCTCGACCTGCACAACGCCGGACTCGAGGTGCAGGGCCGCGGGCGGATCTTCGTAGACGACCGTTTCCAGACCAAGGTAGACCACATCTACGCCGTCGGCGACGTCATTGGCTTCCCCGCCTTGGCCGCGACGTCGATGGAGCAGGGGCGGCTGGCCGCCTACCACGCCTTCGGCGAACCAACCGACGGAATCACCGAACTTCAGCCGATCGGTATTTATTCGATTCCCGAGGTGTCCTACGTCGGCGCCACCGAGGTGGAACTGACCAAGAGCTCCATCCCATACGAGGTGGGAGTGGCCCGCTACCGGGAGCTGGCCCGCGGCCAAATCGCCGGCGACTCCTACGGCATGCTCAAGCTGCTGGTTTCCACCGAGGATCTCAAGCTGCTCGGCGTGCATATCTTCGGCACCAGCGCCACCGAGATGGTGCACATCGGGCAGGCCGTGATGGGATGCGGGGGCAGCGTCGAGTACCTGGTCGACGCGGTGTTCAACTACCCGACCTTCTCGGAGGCCTACAAGAACGCCGCACTGGACGTGATGAACAAGATGCGCGCACTCAACCAGTTCCGCCGCTGAGGGTGCCGAGCGGATGTGAATCCGTCTCGGCGCCCAAGTAGGCTTGCCAGCAAATTCGCCGCCGCCCACGAACGGTCGGCGTCGAACGTGGCCCCGCGCTTTTGGCGTTGTGCAGCACAGCGGCAGCCAGGGTTGGCTGTTCAATCATTGCTGTCCGCTGATTTGAGGGACACTGGTTACGGCACCTCGGCGACAACCCCGAGAGGAGGCAACACCCATGGCTCGCGATCAAGGCGCAGACGAAGCGCGAGAATATGAGCCGGGGCAACCCGGCATGTACGAGCTTGAGTTCCCGGCGCCTCAGCTGTCGTCGTCCGACGGCCGTGGTCCGGTGTTGGTGCACGCTTTGGAAGGTTTCTCCGACGCCGGCCATGCGATCCGGCTGGCCGCCGCCCACCTCAAGGCGGCCCTGGACACAGAGCTGGTCGCGTCCTTCGCGATCGATGAACTACTGGACTACCGCTCGCGGCGGCCATTAATGACTTTCAAGACCGATCATTTCACCCACTCCGATGATCCTGAGCTAAGCCTGTATGCGCTGCGCGACAGCATCGGCACCCCATTTCTGCTGCTGGCGGGTTTGGAGCCGGACCTGAAGTGGGAGCGGTTCATCACCGCCGTCCGATTGCTGGCCGAGCGCCTGGGTGTACGGCAGACCATCGGCCTGGGCACCGTCCCGATGGCCGTTCCGCACACACGACCGATCACGATGACCGCTCATTCCAACAACCGGGAGCTGATCTCCGATTTTCAACCGTCGATCTCCGAAATCCAGGTCCCGGGTAGCGCTTCCAACCTACTGGAATACCGGATGGCCCAGCACGGTCATGAGGTCGTCGGGTTCACCGTGCACGTCCCGCACTATCTCACGCAGACCGACTATCCCGCGGCCGCCCAAGCGCTGCTCGAACAAGTGGCCAAGACCGGTTCTCTGCAGCTGCCGCTGGCCGTGCTAGCCGAAGCAGCCGCAGAGGTCCAGGCCAAGATCGACGAGCAGGTCCAGGCAAGCGCCGAAGTGGCTCAAGTGGTGGCGGCCCTTGAGCGCCAGTACGATGCCTTCATCGACGCTCAGGAGAACAGGTCGTTGCTAACGCGCGACGAAGATCTGCCGAGCGGCGACGAGCTCGGTGCCGAGTTTGAGCGGTTCCTGGCTCAGCAGGCCGAGAAGAAGTCCGACGACGACCCGACCTAACGCCGCGAAAGCGGCCCACAAAACGGCCCCAGTCGGCCCGACAACAAGATTGGCGAGGATGACCGAGCGGAAGCGAAATCTTCGGCCAGTGCGCGACGTGGCACCGCCTACGCTGCAGTTCCGCACCGTCCACGGTTATCGGCGGGCATTCCGGATCGCCGGTTCCGGGCCGGCGATTCTGCTTATCCACGGGATAGGTGACAATTCCACCACCTGGAATGGGGTGCACGCCAAGCTCGCCCAACGATTCACCGTCATCGCTCCGGATCTACTGGGCCACGGGCAATCCGACAAGCCGCGTGCCGACTATTCGGTTGCGGCTTACGCCAACGGCATGCGGGACCTCCTCAGCGTGCTCGACATCGAGCGGGTGACCATCGTGGGCCATTCGCTCGGCGGCGGGGTAGCAATGCAATTCGCCTACCAGTTCCCTCAGCTAGTCGACCGACTGATCCTGGTCAGCGCGGGCGGTGTCACCAAGGACGTCAACATCGTCTTCCGGTTGGCCTCGTTGCCCATGGGCAGCGAGGCTATGGCCTTGCTACGGTTGCCGCTGGTGCTGCCGGCAGTGCAAATCGCCGGGCGGATCGTGGGTAAGGCCATCGGTACCACCAGCTTGGGGCACGACCTGCCCAATGTGCTGCGCATTTTGGACGACCTGCCAGAGCCGACGGCTTCTGCGGCGTTCGGCCGCACCCTGCGGGCAGTGGTGGACTGGCGGGGGCAGATGGTCACCATGCTGGACCGATGCTATTTGACCGAAGCCATCCCGGTACAGATCATCTGGGGCACAAAGGATGTCGTGCTGCCAGTCCGTCACGCTCACATGGCGCATGCCGCCATGCCGGGCTCGCAATTGGAGATTTTCGAGGGCTCGGGACATTTCCCGTTTCACGACGACCCTGCGCGCTTCATCGACATCGTCGAACGCTTCATGGACACCACTGAGCCCGCCGAATACGACCAGGCCGCGCTGCGCGCGTTGCTTCGCCGGGGTGGCGGCGAAGCAACCGTCACCGGCTCGGCAGACACCCGTGTTGCAGTACTGAACGCCATCGGGTCCAACGAACGCAGCGCTACCTGATCACCACCGGGTCTGTTAGGGCTCTTCCCCAGGTCGTACAGTCGGGCCATGGCCATTGAGGTTTCGGTGTTGCGGGTTTTCACCGATTCAGACGGGAATTTCGGTAATCCGCTGGGGGTGATCAACGCCAGCAAGGTCGAACACCGCGACAGGCAGCAGCTGGCAGCCCAATCGGGCTACAGCGAAACCATATTCGTCGATCTTCCCAGCCCCGGCTCAACCACCGCACACGCCACCATCCATACTCCCCGCACCGAAATTCCGTTCGCCGGACACCCGACCGTGGGAGCGTCCTGGTGGCTGCGCGAGAGGGGGACGCCAATTAACACGCTGCAGGTGCCGGCCGGCATCGTCCAGGTGAGCTACCACGGTGATCTCACCGCCATCAGCGCCCGCTCGGAATGGGCACCCGAGTTCGCCATCCACGACCTGGATTCACTTGATGCGCTTGCCGCCGCCGACCCCGCCGACTTTCCGGACGACATCGCGCACTACCTCTGGACCTGGACCGACCGCTCCGCTGGCTCGCTGCGCGCCCGCATGTTTGCCGCCAACTTGGGCGTCACCGAAGACGAAGCGACCGGTGCCGCGGCCATCCGGATTACCGATTACCTCAGCCGTGACCTCACCATCACCCAGGGCAAAGGATCGTTGATCCACACCACCTGGAGTCCCGAGGGCTGGGTTCGGGTAGCCGGCCGAGTTGTCAGCGACGGTGTGGCACAACTCGACTGACGTAGAGCTCAGCGCTGCCGATGCAACACGGCGGCAAGGTGATCCTGCAGGGGTTGCCCGACCGCGCGCATCTGCAACGAGTACGAAAGCTCGTCGCCGTCGATGCGGTAGGAACGGTCAAGGGCGGTCACCTCTTTTGCGGTCGGGGCCAATCCGATCGACCCATCCGCGCGTGTGGACAATTCGAGTTCGATGACGTCACCGGTCACCGAATAGGTTCCAACCTCAATTTCGGTGATGCCGCTTGGATGGGCGAGAACGAGTTCAACGCAGCCCGGTCGGCAAACGCGGAGATACCCCGTCTCGGAATGCAGCGGCTTCCCGTCAGCTACCGCCCTGGTCTGCTGTGTGTACGTCAGAAACGGTTTACCCACATGGGCGAATACGACTTCCTCGAGGTATTCGAACGGCCGGATGGTGGGGTACTTGCCCGCACCGCGACCCGCCCAACTCCCCAGGAGGGGTGACAGCGCCTGCAGGGCAGGGGCCAGATCTCGGGTCATCGCCCGCTTGCGGGGGACAGGCATGCGGGAAGCCTAGCGCCGCGAGATCGGTCAGCTGTGGGCTGATAGGTTGCGGTGCGCGCGAAGCGCCTCAATCTCGCGCGCGAAATCGTCCGCGGAAGAAAACGACCGGTAGACCGACGCGAACCGTAGGTAGGCCACCTCGTCAAGCTCGCGCAACGGGCCCAGGATAGCCAGGCCGACATCGTGACTCGGAATCTCCGGCGACCCCGCGGCACGCACCGAATCCTCGACTTGCTGAGCCAGCAGGTTCAACGCATCGTCGTCGACCTGGCGTCCCTGGCACGCCCGGCGCACACCGCTGATCACCTTTTCCCTGCTGAAGGGTTCGGTAACGCCACTGCGCTTGACTACGGCCAGCACCGCGGTCTCTACGGTGGTGAATCGTCGTCCACATTCGGGGCACGACCTCCGGCGCCGGATCGCCTGGCCTTCATCGGTTTCCCGGGAATCGATCACCCGCGAATCGGGATGCCGGCAGAACGGGCAATGCATGGCCGCTCCTTTGCCGTCTTGACATCCGGGTATCACAGACGACTCCGAGCGTACCTGTGTGCTCCCGCGGGTAGCCACTGCAGTCACGACTGATGCGCATATTGCGTCGCGGTCACCCAGTAACGTTGACACAGAACGGTTTTCGCGGACACCGGGATGGCCTCAGCCAACCGGAGCGATCAGCGTCTGACCCACGGCCAATGCCGGTGTCTGCAGGCCGTTGAGTTCACGGATGCGGTCGGCAACCTGGCGGGTCGGAGCGTTCGGCGCCACCCGGACCGCCACGTCATACAGGGACTCCCCCGTTTCCACCCGTACCACGGCAAGCCTGTCGGGCACCCGACCGGTCGAATCGGCCGACCCGTCGGCCGAACCGCCGGTGATCATCTGCCCGAACTGCGCCACCAAACCAAGCCAGAGAGTAATCGCCGCGGCAAGCAGAGCCAGCCCCACCGTCGTGGCCGGCGGGACGGGCCTGCTGCCATGCCCAGTCCTCGACATCCCGACCCCGGTGCGGTGGTAGCGCAGCGGCGCACCCCCCGGCCTCGATCGGCCGGGCCTGCGCGATTGCGCCGGCTCAGCGCGGCGCCAGCGAGGTCCATCGAGCGGGCCCCGCAGATTGAGCGGATCGGGGGTATGCGGTGGCCGGACCGGTGTCATGTTCGCTCCTCCAACTCAGACGGTAATCGCTCGCGTGTTCGACACTGTAGTCACTCATGTGTTCGATATCCGAACATTTGATCGAAGCGTGTCGCACGCGCAAAACGGTAGACCACACCACCGACACGTTTCGGTTGGAGCCGGACTTCCGGCGCGAAGGCCCAGCCACTCCTCGTGCCCTCCCGCGACCGGAACACGCCTGTCGAACACATGTTTGATTCTTGGTGCGAATGCGACTACATTCATTGCCATGAACGACAGCAACGACACCTCGGTTGCCGGCGGAGCCGCTGGTGCGGACAGCCGGGTGCTGTCCGCAGATTCGGCGCTGACCGAGCGGCAACGCACTATTCTCGACGTCATCCGCGCGTCGGTCACTAGCCGCGGATATCCGCCGAGCATCCGGGAAATCGGCGACGCCGTTGGTCTGACGTCGACGTCTTCGGTGGCGCACCAGCTGCGCACCCTGGAGCGCAAGGGCTACCTACGCCGTGACCCGAACCGCCCCCGCGCCGTCAATGTGCGCGGTGCCGACGACGCCGCCCTACCGCCGGTGACCGAAGTGGCCGGCTCGGACGCCTTACCGGAACCCACCTTTGTCCCTGTCCTGGGACGTATCGCGGCCGGCGGCCCGATCCTTGCCGAGGAAGCCGTTGAAGACGTCTTCCCGCTGCCGCGTGAGCTGGTTGGCGAGGGCACCCTGTTCCTGCTCAAGGTGATCGGTGACTCGATGGTCGAAGCCGCGATCTGCGACGGTGACTGGGTGGTGGTGCGACAGCAGAACGTCGCCGACAACGGCGACATCGTTGCGGCCATGATCGACGGTGAGGCCACCGTCAAGACGTTCAAACGCGCCGGCGGTCAGGTGTGGTTGATGCCGCACAACCCGGCCTTCGATCCCATCCCGGGCAACGACGCGACGGTGCTGGGCAAGGTCGTCACGGTGATCCGCAAGGTCTGATGCTGATCCGCGTGCAGGCTGTCAATCCGCCCTAATGAAGCCGTTGACTTGTGCCACTTCTTCACTGGCGAACCAGAGTTCGGCCAGCGTGTCGTGGTATAGCGCACTGCCGGGTGGGTAATACAGGCCGAAGCTCACACTGGCTTTGACGGGATAGCCGTTCGGCATCTGGTATGGGTCCTCGAGCGGCAGATGAATTGCCGGGCGCACGCCCGCACTCGGCGGTTCCGGCGGTTCTGCGGCCGCGTGCCGCCCGCCTCTGTCTTCAGCTGCGGATACAGCCGCCGCCGGCAACCCAGTGTCAGCAAGATCGGCAGCGTGGACATCGGGCGGCACCGCTTCAGGCGCCACTGCTTCCGGAACAAAGGCTTGCGGAACGAAAGTCTCCGGAACCACTCGCTCAGGAACAATGAGATCGGGACCGACTTCGGAAAGGTCGGCCTGCGACACAACGGGTGTCGGCGTGGTGTCCACCGCATCGGTGTCTTCCTCCTCGACCCCGACGTTGCTGGGGCCGGACAGCAAGTCGCTGCCGTAGCCCTCCTCACCCGGAAGATGCTCGGCATCACCGACAGCCGCCCCGGCGCCGCGCGGCCAGCTGACCCGCGGTGTGGACCCGGCGTCCGGCGCCACAGGTTCCGGCGGGAACTGGTCGCCGAAACCGAAATGCTCTGAACCGAAGTCCTCGTCGGGCGGCCAGTCTCCATCAGCGGCGGTACCGTACTCGACATCCCCAGCGCGGTCATCGTCGTAAGCAGCGGCGTCGTACCCACGTCGACGCCGACGCAATCCGAACACCACCAACGCCACCATCACGACCAGGAGCACCCCCAGGGCGGCGGCCCCTAACCACCACCAATGCCAGGTGAACTTCTTGCCGGGTGGGGGCATCGCCGAAGTACTTGGCTGGTTCTGCCCTGACACCTGCAGACCGGACAGCAAGGGCGCTAGGTTAGCGGGATCCGTAGTGAATGTGTTTTTTGCACGGTTCCACGAAATCATGCCGCCGGTGAATTTCTGTGAGACAACATCGCCGTCGACGGTCTGGTCGCCGACCGGGGCGCCGAGCTTGCCGTTGGGGCCGCGCAGCTTGTCCCACGCGGCCACCATGGCTCCGCGCACGACGAACGCGCCGTGGTCCGGAGTCCAGAAAATCACCGGCTTGTCGGCCGCGGAGAACCTGACGATCCGGCTGGAGGGCCCAAAACCACCATCAGTTTCGTTGGCGATGGGGAAACCCAAGTCGCTGCTGACCGGTCCGCCCAGCGACTCGTACTTCGCCAGGATTTCACCCTCGACGGCGTTTGCACCGGTTGCCGGGCTGAAGAAGACCTTGCCACCGACGAAGTCCTGGGCGATACCGTCTCCGCCGATCGGGTACTGCCCACCCTTCTTGGCGCCCAGCGGACCTGCGGCACCACCTGCTGCGCGCCAGGCCATGTTGATCGCCGCGGAAGGATCGATCGCTACCTGCAAACCCTTCAGCTGCTCGGCCAGCACCGCCGGAACGGTGGTGAACTCCTTGGTTGCCCGGTTCCAGGAGACTTCACCACCGCTGAACTTCTGGGCGGTGACCTCGCCGTCGTAGGTTTCATCCCCGACCGGGGCACCCAGCACGCCACCCGAGCTGCCGAGCTTGTCCCACGCGGCATTCAGCGCGCCGCGCACGACGAACGCACCGTGTTCAGGCGTCCAGAAAATCACCGGGTTGTCGGCCGCGGAGAACGTGCTCACGCGACTGTCGGGTCCGGCAAGGCCGGGCACCTCGTTGATGGTCGGGAATCCCAGATCGCTGTCGGCTGCACCGCCCAGCGACTCGTATTTGTCCAGGAGCGGGCCGTAGAGGTATTTGGCACCGGTGGCCGGGGTGAAAAACATCTTGCCGCCGGCGAAGTCCAGGGCGAACCCGTCGCCTATCGGGTAAACGTCACCTTTCCGGACACCAAGTGTTGAAGTGTCACCACCCGCCTTCTCCCACGCGGCCATCATGGCGTCCTCGGCATCGCCCATCGGCGAAGCCGCCACCGTGGGCGCCAGCAACACGGCGGTCACCGCCGTGGCCGCCAAGCCGAGCAGCGTACGCCCGATCAGCGTGCTCAATTGACCTCTCTGCCCGTTCACCAAGCCTCCCAGCCGATGCCCTGCCTAGCCCGCCAGCCGGTGGATCTCCCACCGTGGGCCGGTCCCCGCTGCGGTCCGTATTGTCCCCGGGCTCGCATAACATTGCTCCAGCGAACGACGATTGCGAAGTCCAATCGCAAATATTACGAAAACGGATACCCAGCCGATGTCAAATTGATGCCGGGGCACGCTGCTGTGGTGAGCAACCGGGCTGCAGCCCGGGCCGGGTTTGCGTTACCGTGCCGGAAACGACAACCGGACTGATGCGGTGAGAGGAATCCCGGCTGACATGGGTGCTTCCGGCCTGGTCTGGACCCTCACCATCGTCCTGATCGCCGGCTTGATGTTGGTCGACTACGTCCTCCACGTACGCAAGACCCATGTACCGACGTTACGTCAGGCCGTCATCCAGTCGGCGACCTTCGTGGGGATAGCGATCCTGTTCGGCATCGCAGTGGTGGTGTTCGGCGGCTCAGAGCTGGCGGTCGAATATTTCGCCTGCTACCTGACCGACGAAGCCCTGTCGGTCGACAACCTGTTCGTATTTCTGGTCATCATCAGCAGCTTCGGGGTGCCTCGTCTCGCGCAACAAAAGGTGCTGTTGTTCGGTATCGCGTTTGCGCTCGTCACGCGCACCGGATTCATCTTCGTCGGCGCCGCGCTCATCGAGAACTTCAACTCGGCCTTTTACCTGTTCGGCCTGGTCCTACTGGTCATGGCGGGCAACCTCGCCAGACCCACCGGGCTAGAAAGCCGCGACGCCGAAACGCTCAAGAGGTCCGTCATTATCCGGCTAGCCGACCGCTTCTTGCGGACCTCACAGGACTACAACGGAGACCGGTTGTTCACGGTCTCGAACAACAAGCGAATGATGACCCCGTTGTTGCTGGTCATGATCGCCGTGGGTGGCACTGACATACTATTTGCGTTCGATTCGATTCCAGCACTTTTCGGCCTGACCCAAAACGTCTATCTGGTGTTCGCCGCCACCGCGTTCTCGCTGTTGGGCCTGCGCCAGCTGTACTTCTTGATCGACGGCCTGCTGGATCGGCTAGTCTATCTGTCTTACGGGTTGGCCGTGATTCTTGGCTTCATCGGCGTCAAACTGATGCTGGAAGCATTGCACGACAACAAGATTCCGTTCATCAACGGCGGCAAGCCGGTCCCGACCGTGGAGGTGAGCACCACCCAGTCGTTGACGGTGATCATCATCGTCCTGCTGATCACGACCGCGGCGTCGTTCTGGTCGGCGCGCGGACGGGCGCAGAACGCCATGGCGAGGGCCCGGCGGTATGCAACCGCATACCTCGACCTGCACTATGAGACCGAGTCGGCCGAACGCGACAAGATCTTTACCGCACTGCTGGCCGCTGAACGCCAGATCAACACTCTCCCAACGAAATACCGCATGCAGCCCGGACAGGACGACGACCTGATGACGCTGCTGTGCAGGGCCCATGCCGCGCGCGACGCGCACATGTGAGCCCGCGCTAGCTGAGGGCTAGCTGCGCCTAAACACCCAAGCCACGACCGATGATCTCTTTCATGATCTCGGTCGTGCCACCGTAAATCGTCTGTACCCGCGAATCGAGATAGGCCCGGGCGACTGGGTATTCGCGCATGTAGCCGTACCCACCGTGCAGCTGCAGACAGCGGTCGTTCAGATACACCTGCTTCTCGGTGGCATACCACTTGGCCATGGCGGCCTGCTCTGCCGTCAACTTCCCCGCCAGGTGCAGCTTAATGAATTCGTCGACCATGATGCGCACCACAGTGGCCTCGGTTGCCAGCTCGGCCAGCAAGAATCGGCTGTTCTGGAAGCTACCGATCGACCTGCCGAACGCCTTGCGCTCCTTGGCGTACTGCAGTGTCTGCTCCAGCACGGATTCCATCCCCGCGGCCGCCATGATGGCGATCGAGATCCGTTCTTGCGGCAGGTTCTGCATCAAGTAGATGAACCCCATCCCCTCCTGGCCGAGCAGGTTTTCGGCTGGAACCGCCACGTCGGTGAAGGACAGCTCGGCGGTGTCCTGGGCGTCCAACCCGATCTTGTCCAGCTGGCGGCCGCGTTCGAATCCAGCCATGCCGCGTTCGACGACCAACAAACTGAACCCTTGCGCACCCTTTTCGGGATCCGTCTGCGCCACCACGATCACTAGGTCTGAATTGATCCCGTTGGTGATGAACGTCTTTGACCCGTTTAGCACGTAATGATCACCGTGTTTGACGGCACGGGTGGTGATACCTTGCAGGTCACTACCGGTTCCGGGCTCGGTCATCGCGATCGCGGTGATCAATTCCCCGGTGCAGAAGTTGGGAAACCAGCGCCGCTTCTGCTCTTCGGTGGCCAGCGCCAGCAAGTACGGCGCCACGATGTCGTTGTGCAGGCCAAAACCGATCCCGCTGTACCGTCCGGCGCAGGTTTCCTCGGTGATGACCGTGTTGTACCGGAAGTCCGCGTTACCCCCACCGCCATACTCCTCGGGCACCGCCATGCCCAGAAATCCCTGCTTGCCGGCCTCCAGCCACACGCCGCGGTCGACGATCTTGGTCTTTTCCCATTCATCGTGATAGGGCGCGACGTGGCGATCGAGGAACGCCCGGTAAGACTCGCGAAACAACTCATGTTCGGGTTCGAAAAGTGTGCGCTGGTACTTGGTGGCACTGCCCATGGATGCCCTCCGGGGAAGAAAATTCTGGTGCCCAACAATACCAACCGGGCGGTTGGTCGGCAGGTAGCCGGGGCGCGCCAGCCGCTGCGAGCGTAACGCCACGGCGAGCTTGCGTGCACCGAATTCGCCGTGGCGTTACGCTCGCGGCGCAAACTCGCGCAAGGTGGCAGCCAGCGCCTCCGGGACACGGGCCTTGATCCGGGTGCCCTCGGGCTTGTGCTCCGCCTGCTGTATCCGCCCATCGGCGTGCACACGGGCCACCAGGTCGCCGCGGTCGTACGGGATCACCACGTCGACGGCGGTGTCGGCGGGCACAACCAGCTCGGCCATCCGCCGTCGGAGCGCATCGATACCGTCGCCGGTGCGGGCGGAAACGAACACCGCGCCGGGCAGCCCGTGCCGCAGCTTGGCCAGCATCAGGTCGCTAGCGACGTCAACCTTGTTCACTACCAGCAGCTCGGGCGGCGGATCGCCGTCATGGTCGGCGATCACCTCGGAGATCACCTGACGGACCGCGTCGATCTGGGCTAGCGGGTGGCCGTCGGATCCGTCCACGACGTGGACCAATAGATCGGCGTGCACGACCTCCTCCAGCGTGGAGCGAAACGCCTCGACCAACTGGGTGGGCAGGTGCCGCACAAAGCCGACGGTGTCGGTGAGCACGACTGGCCTACCGTCACCGAACTCCGCGCGCCTGGTGGTGGGTTCCAGGGTGGCAAACAGCGCGTCCTGTACCAGCACCCCGGCCCCGGTCAGCGCGTTGAGCAGGCTGGACTTACCCGCGTTGGTGTAGCCGACAATCGCGATCGACGGCACGTCACTGTGCCGGCGACGGCTGCGCTGGGTGTCGCGGACCTGTTTCATGGCCCTGATGTCGCGCCGTAACTTGGCCATCCGCTCGCGGATGCGGCGTCGGTCAGTCTCGATCTTGGTCTCACCGGGACCGCGCAGACCCACCCCGCCACCACTGCCACCGGCGCGACCGCCCGCCTGCCGTGACATCGACTCACCCCAGCCGCGCAGCCGCGGCAGCATGTACTCCATCTGAGCCAGCGACACCTGGGCTTTGCCCTCCCTGCTGGTGGCATGCTGGGCAAAGATGTCGAGGATCAGCGCGGTGCGGTCAATAACCTTAACCTGCACAGCCTTTTCCAAGGCGGTCAACTGCGCCGGCGACAGTTCGCCGTCGCAGATGACGGTGTCGGCGCCGGTCGCCACGATCACTTCGCGGAGTTCGGCCGCTTTGCCCGAGCCGATGTAGGTCGACGGGTCGGGCTTGTCGCGACGCTGGATGAGTCCTTCGAGCACCTGGGAGCCGGCGGTTTCGGCCAATGCCGCCAGCTCGGCCAGGCTTGCCCGGTTGTCAGCCGCGCTGCCCTCGGTCCACACTCCCACCAACACCACCCGCTCCAGGCGCAGCTGGCGGTACTCCACCTCGGAGACGTCGGCAAGCTCGGTCGACAACCCGGCAACCCGGCGCAGCGCCGATCTGTCCTCGAGTGCGAGCTCACCGAGGCTCGGTGTGAAGTCCGAAAGGCCCGTCTGGGGCGGATCTGGATATGTCATAGCCAGTACCCGATGGTGGCACGTGGCAGCTGGCCGCGCATCTGAATTTGCCGGCATAAGCCGCTGCCTGGGATCACCCCATCGCGTTCCACCAATCGTCAGCGAGATCTCCGCGGGCCACCAACACTGACGGCCCACGCAGGAAGCTGGTGGCATCGGTGACGGTAACCACGACCTCTCCGCCCGGCACGTGCACGGTGAGCGTTCCGGTCGGCGAGCCCACCGCCGCCAACGCGGCGACCGCGGCCGCAACCGTCCCGGTGCCACACGAGCGGGTTTCCCCCACGCCGCGTTCGTGAACCCGCATCCAGACCGCCCCGTCGACCGGCGCGGTGAGTACCTCGACATTGACCCCGTCGGGGAACTGCGCACCATCGAAACTCACCGGCGCACCCACGTCCAATGCCGCCAGGCCGTCGACGGTCAGCTGGGAATCCACGCACGCCAGATGCGGGTTACCCACATCGACGGCCAGGCCGTGAAACCGCCTGCCACCAACAACAGCCTCCCCTGCGCCCAATCTGTTGGCCTTGCCCATGTCGACGGAGACGTCGGCGTAGGCCGCCTCGACGTGGTGGCAGGTGACTGGTCGCGGTCCGGCCAGTGACCCTACGACGAACTCGTCGCGAACCTCCAGGCCACTGGCACGCAAGTAGTGCGCGAACACTCGCACACCGTTGCCGCACATCTGGGCTGCCGACCCGTCGGCGTTGCGGTAATCCATGTACCAGTCGGTCACGCGGACACCCTCGGGCAGGCTGTCCAGCACTCCTACCGCCTGGGCGGCTCCGGCGGTCGTAACCCGCAACACCCCGTCGGCGCCCAGCCCCTTCCGCCGGTCGCACAATGCCGCCACCCGGGCAGCGGTGAGCACCAACTCGGCGTCGACGTCAGGCAGCAACACGAAGTCGTTCTGGGTACCGTGGCCCTTCGCGAAGATCATCTGCGCCACTCCTCAATCACCAGATCAGGTTACGTGCCGCCATAACCGCACGGCGTCGTCGACCAGTCGTGCGCGGTCCGGTGAGCTGGCCACACCGGCGTCGAGCCAGTGCACCCGGTGGTCTCGGCGAAACCAGGACCGCTGCCGTCGCACGTAGCGGCGGGTGCCCAGGTACGTCTGCTCCCGCGCGGCGCGCATCATGTCAGCTCCAGCACCGGCGTCCAGAGCGGCTATTACCTGCGCGTAGCCCAGCGCGCGTGACGCGGTGACCCCCTCGCGCAGACCATTGCGGAGCAGAGTGCGTACCTCTTCAACCAGGCCCTGATCAAACATCAGGTCGGTGCGACGGGCCAACCGCTCGTCGAGAATCGTTGTCTGACAGTCCAACCCGACGATAACCGTGTCCCACCGCGGCGCACCGATGCGTGGCGCGGACGCGGCAAATGGCTGCCCGGTGAGTTCGACCACCTCGAGCGCCCGCACCGTGCGCCGGGCATCTGTGGGCAGGATTGCCGCGGCTGCAGCCGGGTCTCGGCGGGCTAACTCGGCGTGCAGCCGATCCACCCCGACCTCGGCCAGACGCCGCTCCCATCTCGCGCGTACTGAAGGATCGGTTGCGGGAAACGACCAGTCGTCGAGCAGGGATTGGACATACAGCATCGAGCCGCCCACCACGACCGGCACCGCTCCCCGGGCTGCGATCGCCTCGATGTCCGCCGCGGCGGCCCGCTGGTAGCGCGCCACGGTCGCGGTTTCGGTGACATCCAGGACATCGAGTTGATGATGCGGGATGCCACGGCGCTCGCTGACGGGCAGCTTCGCCGTCCCGATGTCCATGCCGCGATACAGCTGCATCGCGTCGGCGTTCACGATCTCCACGCTCACCCTGGCGCCGAGCCGCGCGGCGACGTCGAGCGCCAACTGGGACTTGCCGGCGCCCGTCGGTCCGATAATCGCCAACGGTCTCACGGCTGCCAGACACCGGCGAAATACCCCACGCCGTGTGGCGCTCCTCGGTAGAACTCCTTGGCCGATCGCGGTCCTGGCTCGGCCAGGCCGGCCAGCACCTGAAATGCCACCCGCCCAAGCACCTGTGCGGGCAGCCGGGTCAAGACGGCGAGGTCGCCGCTGGCCAACGCGTCGTCGAGAGCCCGCTGCATACCGGCGCCGTCGGGGTCATAGCCGCCGGGAGCGCGGGGCGTCAGGGTGTTCAGGCCGTCGGCGACGACTAGTACCCCGATCGGATCGGGCTCCCGGTCGATGTCGGCTCGCAGTTGCCTGCCACGTGCCACCGCGGCATCGGAACCGTGGTCGCTGGCATAGACGTGGACCTGTGCCCTGGCCTCAGGCCGGGCCTGGCCCCGTACCCAGGCGGTAAGTAGCGCACACAGGGGTAATTCCACCGGAACGGCAACTCCGTCACCGTCCTGCGGCGCGAGCCCGACTCGCACGTCGGCGCCGAAGCCCGCAAAGGTGCCGACGTCGGTGGGGCGCACGACGTCGTCGGCGCGCCCGGTTCCGACAGCAATCCAGCTTTTCGGCAACAAGGAGGCCGCCGCGATCACCGCGGCCCCCAAATCGGCCAGCTCGGCAGCGGCGGCTCCGGCCAGTTCGGGAACCAACACCGGCGCGGACGGAACGATCCCGATGGCGCTCAACACAACACAAAGCTAACGCCTTGGCGGGCGGATTCGGCCTCGTGGAGCAACGGCTGCAAAGAGACCGTGCTGAGAGGCCGACACTGTCCCGCGCTCATTGGCCAGAGACGGTCAACGAACCGCAAGCTGGCCCGCGGCCCCCAATTCGCCGGCGGAAACCGTCATCATCGCGACCTCGTCACGGGCCAAGGCTACGGTCGCGACAACCACCACCACTACCGCTGCCACCAGCGCGACCAGGGCCACCCGGCCGGTGTGCAGCACCTCATCGAGCACGGTGATCCCCAGCACCGAAGCGATCACCGGCCTCGCCACGGTGATCGTCGGCAACGAGGCGGTTAGCGCGCCCACCCGCAACGACGACTGCTGAAGCATCAGCCCGATCGGTAGAACCAGGATCCAGGCATACAACGCGGGGGTCCGGATCAGTGTCGCGAACCCCTCGCCGAGCTCCGTCACGACCCCTTTGGTCAGCACGGTGAATACCGCCAACGTTGCCGACGACGCCACCGCCAGCAGCACCGCGGACAGCGAACCCGAGGCAATCCGTGCACCAACCACACAAAGCACCACCGCCGGAACAACCACGACAGCAACCACCGCCCAGGTCGAGAAGGGGGCCCGAGTAGTGCCGGCCGCCGGGTTGCCCGACATGACGATGACGGCCACCGCGCCGGCCAGCAATACCGCCCACATCCACTCCCTGGGAGTACAGCGGTGATGAGTCAACCGAGCATCGATCAGCAGCGCGAACAACAGTGCGGTGGCCTGCAGCGACTGCACCAACACCACCGAACCCATCGTCAGCGCAATGGCCTGCAGGGTGAAACTGGCGACTGCGGCCAGGCTGCCCAGCCACCACAGAGCGTGACGCAAAGAGAGGTGGAACAACGTGAAATGGCCGACATATTCTTCAGCGGTGACCTGTCGCGCGGACCGCTGAAGTGTCACATACCCGATCCCGGCCAGCAACGCGGCGCCCAGCGCCAGAATGGTCGCGAATTCGACGCTGGCCATAGGTGACCTCCCACCGACATTCGGCCCGGAAGCTGACTGATACATCTCGATTTAAGCAGTTGTTCAATGATGATGAACTGGCGCCAGACAAATATCACAACAAAACGTTGCGCGCAGACGCGTGCTTCGTCATCGGCTTCGGAATTCTGCGGCATATTCGCTGCGCCGGGATTGATGAGGAATTGCCATCATGGTGGCTCGGCCCCAAGTGCGGTCGGCGGGTCGGCCGTGCAATTGACCGTTGCTTACGGCCCTCAGCGCTTCCACGGGAGGTGCGCGAGTAACAGCTCGGTTCGGCCCCTTACTACCGGCGGCAGCTGGACCCCGACCTCGATCAGCTCTACGGATGGCGGAAAAGCACAGGGCCATGACACCCACGATCGGCAAATATCGCGACGAACAGTCTGTCAAGCGGCCTCAATACTTGCTTCAATACTGTTGGAAACGGTGGCAGGACCGGGTGAGGGCATCGGGCCGACCACATCGGTGCCGCTTCGCGCGGCAGATGCGCGGCATACGCGCGAAGGGTTGCAAGGTAGGTGACAAGCGCATGACGGCCGACGAGCCCCGCAGCGACGATTCGTCCGGGTCGGCCCCCCAACCGGCTGCCACGCCGGTGCCCCGCCCGGGACCGCGTCCCGGCCCCCGGCCGGTGCCGCGACCCACCTCCTACCCGGTGGGTGCGCACCCTCCCAGCGACCCGCACCGTTTCGGCCGTATCGACGACGACGGCACGGTGTGGCTGGTCAGTGCGAGCGGCGAGCGTATCGTCGGCTCCTGGCAGGCCGGCGATCCCGAAGCCGCGTTTGCCCATTTCGGCAGGCGATTCGATGACCTGAGCACCGAAATCATGCTGATGGACGAGCGGTTGGCGTCCGGCACCGGCGACGCACGCAAGATCAAAGCCCATGCGATCGCGCTGGCCGAAACGTTGCCGACGGCATGCGTGCTGGGCGATGTCGACGCGCTGGCAGACCGGTTGACAAGCATTCGTGATCGCGCGGAGGTCATCGCTGCCGCCGACCGCTCCAGACGCGAGGAACATCGAGCCGCCCAGACCGCCCGTAAAGAGGCGCTGGCCGCCGAAGCCGAGGAGCTGGCCGCCAACGCGACACAATGGAAGGTCGCCGGTGACCGGCTGCGGGCAATCCTCGATGAATGGAAGACGATTAGCGGTGTGGACCGCAAGGTCGATGACGCGCTGTGGAAGCGCTACTCGACGGCCCGCGATACGTTCAACCGGCGGCGAGGGTCCCACTTCGCCGAATTGGACCGTGAGCGATCCGGCGTCCGGCAAAGCAAGGAACGGCTTTGTGAACGGGCCGAGGAGTTGTCCGAGTCGACGGACTGGACCGCCACCAGCGCGGAGTTCCGCAAGCTGCTCGCCGACTGGAAAGCGGCGGGACGCGCGAGCAAGGATGTGGACGACGCCCTGTGGCGTCGCTTCAAGGCCGCGCAGGACTCCTTCTTCACGGCTCGCAATGCCGCCACCGCCGAGAAGGAGGCCGAGTTGCGAGCCAATGCCGACGCCAAGGAGGCGCTGCTGGCCGAAGCGGAGCGGCTCGACACGACAAACCACGAGGCCGCTCGAGCAGCGCTGCGGTCGATCGCCGAGAAGTGGGACGCGATCGGCAAGGTGTCGCGGGAGCGGGCCGCGGAGCTGGAGCGGCGACTACGCGCGGTCGAGAAAAAGGTGCGAGAAGCCGGCGAAGCGGATTGGTCCGACCCGCAGGCGCGGGCCCGCGCCGAGCAGTTCCGCGCCCGGGCCGAGCAGTTTGAACACCAGGCCGAGAAGGCAGCAGCGGCCGGTCGCACCAAGGAAGCCGACGAGGCGAAGGCGAACGCCGAACAATGGCGGCAGTGGGCCGAGGCAGCCGCCGACGCGTTGACCCGACGCCCCTAACGGTCGGTGCCGCGGTCGGGCGTTGTCCCGGCCTCGGAGTCCGTTTGCACGTGGTCCAGCAGCGTCTTGCACTGTTGTTGCGCGACGACGCGGCGACGCCGCTCCTCGGCTGCGAGCTGCACGATGGTGCGCGACCACACCACCTGGGCCCAGTGGAATGTCAACACGATCGCGGTGATCCAGGCGACGATGAGCCCGATACCGGGGCCGGGATGACCGGCGGCGACCGTCTGACGCGACCATACGGCCAGCAGCCCGGTACCGCTGGCCATCGCCGAACCCGCCAGCGCCACCCAAGCCAGCGCCCACCGCCGGGTGAGCAACGCCAGCATCGAGAAGCCAACGCCGAACACCAGCGCCAACCAGGCGAATACCCGCGAGGGCAGCGCGACGGCGGCCCTGCCGGCGCCGTGGCTGCTGAACAACACATCCCAGCCGCGCACGCTTCCGGTATGCGGCAGGATAAACGACCCCAACAGCACGAACACCAGGATTGCGACAACCAAAGCCCTCGCGCCTGGCTCGATTTCGCGCGCAACGCGGCGTTCTGCCGCCTCGATCTCAGCGCGGAGGGCGTCGAGATCCCCGGCGTCGTGTTCGTGGCTCATCATCTGCATCCTCCGGGCTTGGCCGCGCTGACCGGCAGCCCGACCCCAGGCATGCCCAGGCCGACGGCGCGCCCCGGCTGCCCGGCGGTGTGCGCGTCGCCGGCGCGGGTGCGGCGGTGGGTCAGGACGCCGGCGTCGGCGATGAGGTGGTGCGGCGCCGCTTCGGTGACCTTCGTGGTGATGACGTCGCCGGGACGCACGCGCGGCTGGCCGGCGGTGAAGTGCACCAGGCGCCCGTCGCGCGCCCGCCCGCTCATGCGCGCCGTGACGGTGTCCTTGCGCCCTTCCCCGGTGGCCACCAGCACCTCGACGGCCTGCCCGACCAGGGCGCGGTTGGCTTCCAGCGAGATTTGCTCCTGCAGCGCGATCAGGCGTTCATAGCGTTCCTGCACAACGGCTTTCGGCAGCTGTCCGTCGAGTTGCGCGGCCGGTGTCCCGGGCCGCTTGGAGTATTGGAAGGTAAATGCGGCCGCGAAGCGGGCCCGGCGCACCACGTCGAGCGTGGCCGCGAAGTCCTCTTCGGTCTCCCCGGGGAAACCGACGATCAGATCGGTGGTAATCGCGGCATGCGGGATGGCCGCCCGCACGCGCTCGATGATGCCGAGGTAGCGCTCGGCACGATAGGACCGCCGCATCGCGCGCAGGATCCGGTCGGATCCGGACTGTAGCGGCATGTGCAGCGCGGGGCAGACGTTGCGCGTCTGCGCCATCGCCTCGATGACGTCGTCGGTGAATTCGGCCGGGTGTGGGGAGGTGAACCGGACCCGCTCCAGCCCGTCGATGTCTCCGCAGGCCCGCAGCAACTCGGCGAAAGCTCCCCGATTACGGGGCAATGCGGGGTCGGCGAACGAGACGCCGTAGGCGTTGACGTTTTGGCCGAGCAGGGTGACTTCGAGCACACCGTCGTTCACCAAGGACCGCACCTCGGCCAGGATGTCTGCCGGGCTGCGGTCGACCTCCCTACCCCGCAGCGACGGGACGATGCAGAACGTGCAGCTGTTGTTGCAGCCCACCGAGATGGAAACCCACGCGGCATAGGCAGATTCGCGGGAGCTGGGCAGCGACGACGGGAACTGTTGCAGCGCCTCGGCGATTTCGACCTGGGCGACCTTGTTGTGCCGGGCGCGCTCCAGCAGCGTGGGCAAAGACCCGATGTTGTGGGTGCCGAAGACAACGTCTACCCACGGCGCCCTGCGCAGCACGGCGTCGCGGTCTTTTTGCGCCAGGCAGCCACCGACCGCGATTTGCATGTCGGGATTGGCGCGCTTGCGCGGGGCCAGATGGCTGAGGTTGCCGTACAGCCTGTTGTCGGCGTTCTCGCGGACGGCGCAGGTGTTGAACACCACGACGTCGGCCTCGGAACCGTCGGTCGCCCTCCGGTAGCCGGCCGCTTCCAGCAGACCCGCCAGCCGCTCGGAGTCGTGGACGTTCATCTGACAGCCGTAGGTGCGGACCTGATAGGTGCGCGCTGGCGCTCGCCGCACGGGCGGCCCGGCGCCCTCGCCGGTCACCCCCGCGGCGGCATCGTGCGCCACCATCGAAGTCACGGGGCCATGGTACGGCGGCTGGGCGGCTCGCGGCCCAGCGGATGGTGTCGCCTCGTCGCAGCATCGGGCTAGCGGGGACGCGCTCGACACGGTGGCCGATCACGGCTTCGCTGCACACCGGCTCGAAGAAGTCGGCCACGCGCATGAGGTAGTCGCGTCGTCACCGACACTATGGCTCGCTTGCCTCTAAAGCATCGCTTATGCCACAGACCAGACTTGTCGGAGCCGCTGTCTAGCATCGGGGACCGGGTGCTCGGCGCGGACAAACGTCATGAAGGGAATCGATAATGTCGGATCGCTCAGCGATCGAATGGACGGGGGCAACCTGGAACCCGGTCACCGGATGCGACCGTGTATCGCCGGGATGTGACCACTGCTACGCAATGACGTTAGCGAAGCGGCTAAAGGCGATGGGCTCCGACAAGTATCAAACCGATGGTGACCCCAGAACCTCCGGTCCGGGATTTGGCGTCACCATCCATCCCCGCAGTCTTGACGAGCCGTTCCGGTGGCGAAGCCCCCGCACAGTGTTCGTGAACTCGATGGCGGACCTATTTCACGCCAGGGTGGCGCTCTGGTTCATTAGGGAAGTGTTCGAGGTGATGCGAGCCACACCACAGCACACTTACCAGATCTTGACCAAGCGCAGCCTGCGACTGCGTCGCCTCGCTCACAAGCTGGAGTGGCCCTCGAACGTTTGGATGGGGGTGTCGGTGGAAAATGTCGACGCCTTCCGCCGTATCGAGGACCTACGACAGGTGCCCGCAGCAGTAAGGTTCCTCTCCTGCGAGCCATTACTCGGGCCCCTGGACGGAATAAATCTAGGTTCGATTGATTGGGTTATCGCCGGAGGCGAATCTGGTCCAAATTTCCGCCCGATCGATCCACAATGGGTTCGCCATATTCGCGATACCTGTACTGCCGCTGATGTCCCATTCTTCTTCAAGCAATGGGGCGGTAGAACACCAAAGGCATTTGGACGTGAACTCGACGGACGTTGTTGGGATGAAATGCCGCTTATTGAGATTAGAAACCCGGATCCTCGGACCACCAGCCGCGTGCACGCGGATCCCATGTTGGCGACGGCGCCCACAGAATCTGCCCAGCGTTCGAATCCTGGACAGCTAGTTCGCCAACGCTGAATAATCCCATCTCGCCACGGTCCTCGGACTCCTTCTGCTGTTTCGCGCTCTTGGCTTGCCGCATCATCTCTGGCTCCTTTTGAGCCGCCCGGTTGTACAGGTGGCACATGATCGCATCTCCGGCCCAGTGATCGGTCGCGAACACCATGTCAAAGATTGTGACCTTATTGTGCATCTGCATGGGAATACGATGCGAATACTTGTATCCCAGCTCATACTCCAGCTTGACGCGCATGAGATTAACCATCTCGGCACGGTAGGCAGGCGCAGTTAGATGGTGGCGCCATCGCGCTGCCTGTATCCGCTTCCAATCCGCGTCTCCGTACATGCGGGTGACCTGCTCGATAAACAGTTCCGCGTTCGTGCCCTTCACGCCCCGCGCGATCATGGTGGGTGACATCAACATCCATAGTTCGGTCTTGAGGTTACGAGGGTTCTGGCGAAAGGCGGCGACCTTATTGATCGTTTCCCAATGGACTTCAGCGGCCTGTTGGTCGATGAAAGCGAAGGTGGGCGCCCACCGCCAAGGGCCTAGTTCGGCAAGTGTTTCATCGATTGTTACGTTGGAATCGCCGGCCACAACGCGGTACCTACCGTCACCGGGAAAGCGGGTCCGAAGGGCGACGTCCAATTCAGAGGCAAGCGGGTTAAGCTCGCAAAACCGGAGCCGCGTGAAAGGTGGATCGGCTTTCATAGCGATAAGAGAAGAGCCATCAAATTTCTCTCCCATGTCGCGGTCTATGTTCTCGGGCTGGCCCGCCATCAAGTCGAGGTAAATTCGTTCACGAGAAGTCTGACTAGCCCTGTTGAAGGCCGGGAGGTACCCGGCAAGTATCTCCAGTTTGTTTCGCGTCCAATATGACCATTCTCTAGCCATCGAATCCCTTTAGACGCGTCGGCGCTCCCGCTCGGCGGCCAGCTCGGCGATAACCACCTCGCACGCCAAGGTCTGGCCGTACCCACGGCGCGCCAACATCGCCACCAGCCTGCGGCTCACCCGCGCTTCGTCGGTGCCGTCGTCGATCAGCACCTCCCGCCGCAGCCTGGCCCGTACCAGCTTTTCCGCCCGCCCCCGTTCGGCACCGGCGTCGATGCCCCCGAGCACCGTGGTGATCACGTCGTCGTCGACGCCCTTGGCGTGCAGCTCGGCAGCCAACGCGCGCTTGCTCTTTGCTGCGTTCGCCCGCCTGGACTGAACCCATTGTTCGGCGAAGTCGGTGTCATCCACCAGGCCAACGGCGGCCAGCCGATCCAATACCCGGTTGCCGATGTCTTCGGGGTAGCCGCGCTTGGCCAGCTGGCCGGCTAACTCGGCGCGGGTGCGGGATCGCGCGGTGAGCAGGCGCAGGCACAGTGCCCGCGCCTGCTCTTCGCGCTCAGAAGTCGACGGGGGCGGGCAGGACACCGTCATTTGAGGGATCATCGGTCACCACGGCACCAATGCCAAGCTTTTCCTTGATCTTCTTCTCGATCTCGTCAGCCACGTCGGCGTTCTCCACCAAGAAGTTGCGGGCATTCTCCTTGCCCTGGCCGAGCTGCTCGCCCTCGTAGGTGAACCAGGCACCCGACTTGCGGATGAGGCCCTGATCCACACCCATGTCGATCAGCGAGCCCTCCCTGCTGATTCCCTTGCCGTAGAGGATGTCGAACTCGGCCTGCTTGAAGGGGGGCGAACAGTTGTGCACGACAACCCCTTCGGCGACGAGGGTGTGCAGTTCCTCGACCTCGAGGTCGAACGTTCGTGCCCGCCGCGTTGGCAGCACTTCTCGGATCACGGAATAGCGGAGTTCTTCCGCCAGCATGTCGTGCAGGAATTTGTCATCCAGGGCATCCGCGAGCGCCTGCACGCGATCCCGACGAAGGCGGCTGGCACCTAAGACCTGCTTCATTCCACCGCGGGGGTCCCCGGAAGCTACACCGATCATGGCCGCGGCCTCCTGCGCGGTCACGCCGCGCTCGTCCAGATAATTCAGCACGGCATCGGTCATCTCTGCAGCCAGATATGTCGCTTGCGATCCACGACGCCGCCCCTGCGTGGCTTCTGGAATCGCCTGGATAAGCGCGGCACCGCGCGGCCCCCACATGGGAACTGACTCCGCGAATGCCGTGACGTTATCCATACCCGAGATCCGGACCTCGAACACTTGACGTTTGCTCTGGATCCGTCGACCGTTGACGATGCTCGGCCGCTTCTGGGTCGGATCGTAATCTCGAACGGTGCTCCCGACACCGAACCGCAGCAGCAGCCAATGAATCTGATGCGCGAGTTGTTCAGAGGTCGTCGTGTAACCGACCCGAAGTGCCCCGGTCTGTTCCCGGCTCACCCACCCGTCGCTTTCGAACAGGCCGAAGAGCAGATTGCCGACAATGTCGGCCGCGATGTCCGGCTCGAAGAACCAATTCGGAATCGTCTTCTCCCACGCGAGCTTGCCGTAGATACCGGCCTGCTGACAAAGGTCTGCCACACCGTTGCGCTCACCGGGTCGATGAGCGATCGCGAGTGAGATACGCCCCTGCGGATGGGCCGCGCAACCGAGCGTCGCAGCGATTCGCGTCACGTCGTCAATGAGCGCCCGCTGAACATTGATGAAGTTGATCGGAGTCTTGCCCCCCACCCAACCATCCCTGCCATCTCCGATCAGGTAGCCAAGCAGCCGGGCATGATCCGCCGGAATCGGCGCACTGTCACCGAATCCATCGAAGCGTCGCGGTTGCGCCACCCTGTCTCCCTTGCGGAGTTCCCCGGCGGCACGCCAGCCGTACTCTGTCAGCACCTTGTGATCGGGTGTCGCCCACACGATGGCGCCACCGGCGATCCGCAACCCGATCACATCCCGCGTTCCCTGGTCGAACCAGGACACCACGGGCCGCGCATGCAGCGTTCCGTCCTTGGCAGCAGCCACGACATGAATAGGCTTGCGCCCATCGACAACATCCTCGATGCGATGCGTTGTACCGGTGACCGGATCGAAGATCCGAGTGCCCTCTGCGAGGCACTTGTTCTTGACGACCTTGACCCGGGTGCGGTTGCCGACCGCGTTGGTACCGTCCTTGAGCGTCTCGACTCGCCGCACGTCCATGCGCACCGACGCGTAGAACTTCAACGCCTTTCCGCCCGTTGTCGTCTCGGGCGACCCGAACATCACTCCGATCTTGTCGCGGAGCTGGTTGATGAAGATCGCCGTGGTGCCCGAATTATTCAGCGCGCCGGTCATTTTCCGCAGCGCCTGGCTCATCAGCCGGGCCTGCAGCCCGACGTGGCTGTCGCCCATCTCGCCTTCGAGCTCCGCGCGCGGCACCAGCGCCGCCACCGAGTCGATCACCACGATGTCAAGCGCACCCGAGCGGATCAGCATGTCGGCGATCTCGAGTGCCTGTTCCCCGGTGTCCGGCTGGCTGACCAGCAGCGAATCGGTGTCGACACCGAGCTTCTTGGCATAGTCCGGATCCAGCGCGTGCTCGGCGTCGATGAACGCCGCAACACCACCGGCGGCCTGAGCGTTGGCCACCGCGTGCAGCGCCACGGTGGTCTTACCCGACGACTCCGGGCCGTATATCTCTATCACCCGGCCACGCGGCAGGCCGCCAATGCCCAGGGCCACGTCTAGTGCGATGGATCCGGTCGGAATGACCGAAATCGGCTGACGCGCCTCGTCGCCGAGGCGCATCACCGAACCTTTGCCGTAACTCTTCTCGATCTGGGCCACTGCCAGCTCGAGCGCCTTTTCCCGATCGGGGGTCTGCGTCATGGTGCCTCTCCTGTGGTCGGTGTTCGATTGACCGGTATCGGTCGGTTGGCCGTGACACTAGAGACAGCCACTGACAAGTCGGCTGCTCCGAATGATCACCACAGTAGCCGAACACCTGTTCGATTCAAGTGTGACACGCCGCGTGTGGCAACATCGCGTCCGCGCTCGTCGGCGCGTCGAACGCCCTGGCGGCGGTGCGGCCCGACTTGCGTGCGCGGCTGGTCCGGATCACCGACGATCTGCTCAACACCGCTAGCCTGGCCGGATCCGGCGTGCTCACCGGCCCGGATCTGACCTTTCGGCGTCGCAGCTGCTGCCTGTTCTACCGGGTACCCGCCGGAGGCAAGTGCGGCGATTGCCCGCTTTGACGAATGTGCAACCTCACCACCGATCGTGGGGAACGTCGAAGTCGGCGCACAATGCCCGCCAGACGTCGCGGGGCTCGACACCGTCCTCGATGGCCTGGGCGGCGCTACGGCCGTCGAAGCCGGTCAGCACGTGATCGAGCAGCACCGACGAGCCATAAGCCGCCCCGAAATGCAGGGCTACCCGCTCGTGGAACTCCGTCAGCCGCACGCCAGCCAACATACCCAGCGCGCTACCCCGCCAACGCAAGCGCGTCGTGGCAGACCCGCACCGGATCGGCCGCACCGGCGACGCTGGCGGCCGCCCGCCGCGCGGCCTCCCGGAACCTCGGCGACGACAACACCTCGTTGACCGCCGCCACCAGCGCGTCGGCGGTCAACGGCCGGATCAGCACCGCGCTACCCTGCCGGACTACCCGGTTGGCGATCTCCCACTGATCCCCGCCACCGGGAACCACCACCATGGGCACCCCGGCCAGCAGCGTCTTGGCCACCATCCCATGACCACCGCCGCAGATCACCAGATCGGCCCGCGTGAGCAGCTCGGCCTGGCTGCCCAGCCCGGCCACCGCCCAGGGCGGCACCGTCAGGTCGGCTCCGCTCAAACGCGACACCACCAGGCGCGATCCCGACGGCACCGTCTCACCCGGCGTCAGAGACTGCAACGCGACCTCCGTCAATCCGGCGGTCCCGGTCAACGCGGTGGACGGCGCCACGACCACCACCGGCCCGGTGCCGGCGGGGATGGCCAGCACCCGATCGGTCGGCTCGAAATGCAGCGGGCCCACCACGACGGCCTCGGCCGGCCAGTCCGGGCGGGGAACCTCGAGCGCGGGCAGCGTGGCGATCAGCCGGCGCAGCGGCCCGGGATCGCGGGCCGGCAATCCGATCTCGACCCGAACGGCGGCACGCTGGCGCAGCCCGGCACGCCAGGACCGCCCCGTCAGCGCTCGCATGGTGGCATCGCGCAGCCGGCCGCGGATACCGGTGCCTGCAGCCAGTCCGCTGCCGATCGGCGGCAGTCCCTTCGACGGCAGGTACAGCGGATGCGGGTTGAGTTCCACCCACGGGATCCCTAGCAGTTCGGCTGCCATGCCGCCGCACGCCGTGATGACGTCGGACACCACCAGCTCCGGTTCCAGAGCCCGCAGCCGCGGCACGTTGAGCACGGCCATCTGCGCCGCTCGCCGATGGATCCTGGCCCCGGCGTCGAGATCGCGGTCGGTGGCCGCCAGCCCGTCCAGCTCGACGGCGTCAATGCCAGCGGCGCGGGCGGCTTCCAGCCATTCCACCCCGGTGAACAGGGTGGGCGTGTCAGCGGCTGCGCGGAAACGCTGGCACAGCGCGATCGCCGGAAACGAGTGCCCGGGATCCGGCCCGGCGACCACGGCGACGCGCATCGGCCCTACCCTGCCACAGCGCCACAGCCGTAGGCTGACAGCCATGGCCGAGCTGACCGAAACATCGCCGGAAACCCCCGAAACCACCGAGGCCATTCGTGCCGTCGAGGCGTTCCTCAACGCCCTGCAGAACGAAGACTTCGACACCGTCGACGCCGCACTGGGCGACGACCTGGTCTATGAGAACGTCGGGTTTTCCAGGATCCGCGGTGGCCGCCGCACGGCAACGCTGCTTCGCCGCATGCAGGGCCGCGTCGGCTTCGAGGTGAAGATCCACCGCATCGGCGCCGACGGCGCCGCGGTGCTCACCGAACGCACCGACGCGCTAATCATCGGACCGCTGCGGGTGCAGTTCTGGGTCTGCGGCGTATTCGAGGTGGACGATGGGCGGATCACCCTGTGGCGGGACTACTTCGATGTCTACGACATGTTCAAGGGCCTCTTGCGAGGCCTGGTGGCGCTGGTGGTGCCATCGCTGAAGGCAACGCTGTAGGCCGACCTTCCGGATCAAGCCCAACGCGCTGTAGAACATCGGGTAGCGCTACAGCCAGCCGGCTGCCCGGGCTTATCGCTACTCTGCGCGGCGGGCCAGCAAAGATGCGAAGTGTGGGCGAAACCGCAAATGCATCGCCTCGGCCGCTATACGATCCCCATGCACAGTCTTGAGGGTGAGCTGGCGATTTTGGGCCGACACGACGGGCTGTGGCGTGTTTGGAGGTCTCAGATGTCATTTGTGATCGCGGCACCGGAGTTTTTAACGGCGGCAGCAATGGACTTGGCGAGCATCGGCTCGACAGTGAGCGCGGCCAGTGCCGCCGCATCAGCCCCCACGGTCGCGATCCTGGCCGCGGGCGCCGATGAGGTGTCGATAGCCGTCGCGGCGCTGTTCGGAATGCATGGCCAGGCATATCAGGCCCTCAGCGTGCAGGCATCGGCGTTTCATCAGCAATTTGTGCAGGCCTTGACCGCGGGCGCGTACTCGTATGCCTCCGCTGAAGCCGCCGCCGTGACACCGCTTCAGCAACTAGTCGATGTGATAAATGCGCCCTTCAGAAGCGCGCTCGGCCGCCCCCTGATCGGCAACGGCGCCAACGGTAAACCGGGGACCGGACAAGACGGCGGGGCCGGCGGACTCTTGTACGGCAGCGGCGGTAACGGGGGATCAGGGCTGGCCGGCTCCGGCCAGAAGGGCGGTAACGGAGGAGCTGCCGGATTGTTTGGCAACGGCGGGGCCGGCGGTGCCGGCGCGTCCAACCAAGCCGGCAACGGCGGCGCCGGCGGAAACGGCGGCGCCGGTGGGCTGATCTGGGGCACCGCGGGGACCGGTGGCAACGGCGGGTTCACCACCTTTCTTGATGCCGCTGGGGGTGCCGGCGGGGCCGGCGGCGCCGGTGGGCTGTTCGGCGCGGGCGGGGCCGGCGGATGGTTGACGCGACGACAGGGCGGCCCGTCGGGCGGGGGCCGAGGACCGGGGTAGGGGCGGATGGCCGGGGGAGAGGATCGGTCGGGCTCGACGTCGCGTGTCCTCGCTGGCAGGGGAGCGGGCGAGTCAGAAGGTCGGGGGCGCGCGACGGGCGGAGG
>OBKH01000018.1_pt1 | contig 74771 bp, 57 predicted proteins | sample 1496241 | NCBI WGS metagenome assembly OBKH01 (sample SAMN03273953, study PRJEB22546) | soil metagenome | isolation source: rice field elevated CO2 plus elevated temperature | place: India: CRRI Experimental farm Cuttack,Odisha-753006 | collected 2013-12-17 | reverse complement strand
GGGGCGGCGTCTTTGGTGGCCCCGGTGGGCGGAGGTGGGTGGGGCGCATGGGCGCGTCTGGCGGTGGCCGCGCCCGCTGAGGAGTGCCCGCCACCGCGTGGGGCCGCCTTGGGGTTTTTCGCGGTCGGCCTGTGGGGCTCCGGCGGTGCCGGCGGCGACGGCGGCGCCGCCACGTCATTGTTGGGCGTCGGCATGAACGCCGGCGCTGGCGGGGCCGGCGGCAACGCCGGCCTGCTGTACGGCAACGGCGGTGCCGGTGGGGCCGGCGGCAATGGTGGGGATACGACGGTGCCATTGTTCGACTCCGGCGTCGGCGGTGCCGGGGGTGCTGGCGGCAACGCCAGCTTGTTCGGTAACGGTGGGACCGGTGGCGTCGGCGGCAAGGGGGGGACGAGCAGCGATCTGGCCAGCGCTACCAGCGGAGCCGGCGGGGCCGGCGGGGCCGGCGGCGTCGGCGGGCTGCTCTACGGCAACGGCGGGAACGGGGGGGCCGGTGGCATCGGCGGGGCTGCTATCAACATACTCGCCAACGCCGGTGCCGGCGGCGCCGGTGGTGCCGCGGGCAGTAGCTTCATCGGCAATGGCGGCAACGGTGGGGCCGGTGGCGCCGGTGGGGCTGCAGCGCTATTTAGCTCCGGTGTCGGCGGTGCCGGCGGCAGCGGCGGCACCGCGTTGCTTCTCGGCAGCGGTGGGGCCGGTGGGAACGGCGGCACTGGTGGGGCTAACTCTGGCTCCCTCTTCGCAAGTCCCGGCGGTACCGGCGGTGCCGGCGGTCACGGCGGTGCCGGCGGGCTGATATGGGGCAACGGTGGGGCCGGTGGGAACGGCGGCAACGGTGGCACCACCGCCGATGGCGCCCTTGAGGGTGGCACCGGCGGTATCGGCGGCACCGGAGGCAGCGCCATCGCGTTCGGTAATGGCGGGCAGGGCGGCGCCGGTGGTACCGGTGGGGATCACAGTGGCGGCAACGGTATCGGCGGTAAGGGCGGTGCCAGCGGAAACGGCGGCAACGCCGGCCAAGTGTTCGGCGACGGCGGGACCGGCGGAACCGGCGGCGCGGGCGGCGCCGGTTCCGGTACCAAGGCCGGCGGCACCGGTAGCGACGGCGGTCACGGCGGCAACGCCACCTTGATCGGCAACGGTGGTGACGGTGGCGCCGGTGGCGCCGGCGGCGCCGGCAGCCCGGCCGGTGCCCCGGGTAATGGCGGCACCGGTGGCACCGGCGGGGTGTTGTTCGGCCAAAGTGGCAGCTCCGGTCCACCGGGCGCGGCAGCGCTGGCCTTCCCTAGCCTGAGCAGCAGTGTTCCCATCCTCGGGCCATACGAAGACCTCATCGCCAACACGGTCGCCAACCTGGCGAGCATCGGCAATACCTGGCTTGCCGACCCGGCGCCGTTCCTGCAGCAGTACCTCGCCAACCAGTTCGGCTACGGCCAGCTGACCCTAACCGCGCTGACAGATGCCACCAGGGACTTCGCTATTGGGCTGGCTGGCATACCGCCGAGCCTGCAATCGGCCTTGCAAGCCCTCGCGGCAGGCGACGTCAGCGGCGCGGTGACCGACGTGTTAGGGGCGGTGGTGAAGGTCTTCGTCAGCGGTGTTGACGCGAGTGACTTGTCGAACATCCTGCTGCTCGGGCCGGTGGGAGACCTGTTCCCCATCCTGAGCATCCCCGGCGCCATGTCACAAAACTTCACCAATGTGGTGATGACGGTCACGGACACAACCATCGCCTTTTCGATCGATACCACGAACTTGACCGGGGTGATGACGTTTGGATTGCCGCTGGCGATGACCCTTAATGCGGTGGGTTCGCCGATCACGACGGCAATCGCATTCGCCGAGAGCACGACAGCGTTCGTCAGCGCCGTGCAGGCCGGAAACCTGCAGGCGGCAGCGGCGGCCCTGGTCGGTGCTCCCGCCAACGTCGCCAACGGCTTCCTCAATGGCGAGGCCAGGCTGCCGCTGGCCCTGCCAACATCGGCGACAGGGGGGATTCCGGTGACGGTCGAGGTTCCCGTCGGCGGCATTCTTGCGCCTCTGCAGCCGTTTCAGGCCACGGCGGTAATACCGGTCATCGGGCCGGTTACCGTTACGCTCGAAGGTACGCCCGCCGGCGGCATCGTTCCCGCGTTGGTGAACTACGCTCCCACACAGCTAGCGCAGGCAATTGCCCCTTAGGGCGGCGCCGCTACCCGGACAGGGCGGCGAGGTATAAACGCGGCGCGCTGAAATGCCGTCGTCAAATTTTCGTTGAACGCGTGCTGAGTCGGTTCAGCCACGCAGCACGGCACCCACCCGTTCGGCTGCGCTTTGCACAGCGGCATCGCGGGCGGCGCTGGCGTCGTCTTCGGTTAAGGTGCGATCCGGCGCACGAAACCGCAGCGCGAAGGTCAGCGACTTGCGGTGCTCACCAATCTGCGGGCCGGTGAACACGTCAAACAACGCAATATCCTCCAGCAGGTCGCCTGCCCCCGCGCGCACGGCGTCGGCCACCGCCTGAGCGGGGATGTCCGCGGCCACCACCAGGCTGACGTCTTGGAACACGGCCGGATACGGCGACACCCTGGGTGCCGGCAGCGGCGCGCTGCACGGAATCGCATCTAGGTTCAGTTCCACCGCGCAGGTGCCTTTCGGCAGACCCGAGCGCTCGATCACGGCGGGATGCAGCTGCCCGGCGTGACCAACCGAGCTTTCCCCGACGAACACCTGCGCGCACCGGCCCGGATGCCACGGCAGATATTGGGCCGGCCGCAGGGTCACGTCCACGCGGCTGGCGCGCGCGATGATTCGCACCGCCTCGAACGCATCAGCCGCCTCTACCGGGCGGCCCGGGCCCCAGGGGCCTCGAGGCTCGCGCAGTCCGGCCAGCACCGCCGCGACGTGCTGGGGTTGCCGGGGCAGCGAGGCATCCAGCATGGCGATCTCATCATCGGTCGGCCGCCGGTCAACCGGGATCAACCCGACACCGCGCGTCTGCTCGGTCGGCTGGACCACCTGGGCGATGGCGAACAGCGCGACGTCGACCAGCCCTCGGGACACGTTGCGCACCAAGGCTTCCAGCAGGGCCGGCAGCAGCGTGGTCGCCAGTTGCGGACGATCGGCCTCCAGCGGGTTGAGCACCCGCGTGGTCATGCGCCGTGAGTCATCGGCTTCCAGCCCCCACAAATCGAACACACCGGCCGGCAGAAATGGAGTCGGCAGAATCTCGACATAGCCCGACAGCGCCAGCGACCTGCCGATCGTGCGACGGCGCTGCTGCCCAGCGGTGAGTCCACGACCCGCGGGCGCCGGTGGCAGCACCGACGGGATAACTTCCAGCCCCTCAAGCCGCAGCACCTCCTCGACAAGGTCTGCGGGTTGCCGCAGATCAGGTCGCCAACTCGGCGGGGTCACGGTCAAGGTGTCGCCGTCGTGGGTCACCACCGCGCCGATCTGGGCCAAGCGCCTGGCAGTAGTGCCCTGCGGATAGGCCACCCCGGCGATGCGGTCCGGCACATCGACTCCCATCCGGATCGGCGGCGGTGACCAGTCATCACACGGCGGGTCACCCCGCCAGTCGGTAAGGGTGGGAGAAACCTCCCCCCCGGCGATGTCGGCGAGCAGCCTTGCGCACCGGTCCAAAGCGGCCACGGAGATGGCCGGGTCCACCGTCCGCTCGTAACGACGGGCGGCCTCGCTAGGCAGGTGCAGCCGCCGCTGGGTACGCGATACCGCAGCCGGGTCCCATATCGCGGCCTCCAACAGGACATCGGTGGAGTCGGCCCGCACTTCGGTGCTGGCCGCCCCCATCACGCCGCCGATCGCCGCTGTCGCAGCATCGTCGACGATCAGGACATCGGCGGTATCGAGCTTGCGCTCGATACCGTCGAGGGTCACGGCGGTCTCGCCGGACCGGGCGAACCGCACTCCGAGGGTTCCGCTGATCCGGTTGCGGTCGTGGGCGTGCATGGGGTGGCCAAGTTCGAGCATCACGTAATTGGTCACGTCGACCGCCGGACAGGTCGCGCGGATACCGCAGAGCAGCAGTCGGCGCTGCAACCACCAGGGCGATACCGCGGCGGGGTCGATCCCGATGACCGGGCGTAGCGCGAACCGGCGCACCCCCGTCTCGGGCTGAACCGTCAGCGGCCAGGCTGGCCCCTCGATGGGTAGCGGCGGCACCCGCGAGTTGCTGGCGGGGTCGACGAAGTCCAGGTCGTAGGCGCACGCGAGCTCGCGGGCCAAGCCGCGCACCGACATGCAGTAACCGCGGTCTGGGGTGATGGCCAGATGGAAGACCACGTCGTCGAGCCCCAGCACGCCCGCGCCGTCAGCTCCGGGCTCGGCGGCTCCGGGGGGCAACACCAGGATCCCGGAATGGTCTGCGCCCAAATTGAGTTCGGCTGCCGAGCAGATCATTCCGTCGGAGTTGCGACCGTAGGCCTTGCGGGCGCTAATGGTGAATCCACCGGGCAGCGTGGCACCGGGCAGCGCTACCACCACCAGATCACCAACCGCGAAATTGGTTGCACCACAAATAATCTCGCGATACTGCCGATCGCCGATATCTACCGCGCAGGCCCGGATCGGCTTCTTGTAGCCGGTGAGCTCCTCGATATCGGCCACCCGCCCCACGGTCACCGGGCCGTCCACCGGACCAAGGGGGATGACCTCTTCGACCTCGTGGCCGATGCGCAACAGCGTCTGCTCGAGTTCGCCTGGGGTAACGTCCCAGCCCGAAGCGCCGACCGCAACCACCTCGCGCAGCCAGCTGTAGGGTAGCCGCATCAGGCACCCACCCCGAACGGCAACGAGAATCGGACGTCGCCTTCGACCATGTCGCGCATGTCAGGAATGCCGTTGCGAAACTGCAGGGTGCGTTCCAACCCCATCCCGAACGCGAAACCGGAGTAGAGATCGGGATCAATGCCGGTGGCCCGCAACACGTTCGGATGCACCATTCCGCACCCGCCCCACTCCACCCAGGCGGCGCCGCCAATCTTGTTGGCAAACCACACATCGACCTCGGCGGACGGTTCGGTGAAGGGGAAGAAGTGTGGCCGGATCCGGGTCCGCGCAGACGGCCCGAACTCGGCGCGCGCAAAAGCGTCCAGCGTTCCACGTAGGTGAGCCATCGACAGACCGCGGTCCACCGCTAGGCCTTCCACCTGATGGAAGATGGGCGTGTGGGTGGCGTCGAGTTCGTCGGTGCGAAAGGTACGACCGATCGAGATGATGTAGACCGGCAGCTCACGCGCTAGCAGGGTGCGAATCTGCACCGGTGAGGTATGGGTGCGCAGCAGCTGCCGCGAATCCTCCGGCGCGATGTAGAAGGTATCTTGTTCGCCGCGCGCAGGGTGGTCGGCAGGGAAGTTGAGGGCGTCGAAGTTGAACTGCTCGGTCTCCACCTCGGGCCCCTCGGCCAGTTCCCATCCCATCGCGATGAACGTGTCGGCGACGTGTTCGGCCAACATGATGATCGGGTGCCGGGCGCCGGCCGGCACCCGAGTCGAGGGCAATGTGACATCGATACCTTCGGCCACCAGCACGGCCGCGTCGCGCTCGGCACGCAGCGTCGCCAGCCGTTCGTCGTAGCTGCGCTGAGCGGCATTGCGGGCGGCGTTGACGCGCTTACCGGCCTCGGCTCGCTGTTCTTTGGGCAGCACGGCCAGCGCCTGCCGCGCCAGCGCCAACGGCGAGCGGTCGCCGAGATGCTCCGTCTTGACGCGCGCCAGGACGTCCAGGGTGTCCGCTAGGGCGATGGCCTGCTGGGCGGCGTCGACCGCCGTGGTCAATGCCTCCGGCGACAACATCGACACAATCGACTCGAGGGGGGGATCACCCACGCGGCGCCACTCTCCTTGCTGACGAGGCTATTCGGACCGCCCGCATCGTCGCGGAGCGGAAACTGGACTGATGGACGTACCCGACTTGCCCGCTAACGGCGTGACGCAAGTGCAAATCATAGGTGATTCGGTCGGCCCGGCTCGGCACGCGTTGTGCGGGACTCAGCGACTTAGCGCCGGCTGCGGAATCGCCAGCGCGCCGGGTGGCAGCGATGTGGCGCGCGCTCTGGTCCAACGCGCAAACCCGGCGGCACCCAGGGCCCCGAGTAGACCCAAGGCCGACCCACTCACCAAGCTCCACCAGCTATGGGCTAGCAGCACCAAGCAGAACCCCGACGCCACCGCCAGCAAGGCACACCGCCCGAGTGTCCAGCGCGCGGGCCGGGTGAAGCAGGCAGTCACTAACATGCCCAACAGCAACGCAACCGTGTGGCCGGCATCGGTGAAACCACCGCCGATGGTCGCAGTCGCCAAGCCCAGCGATACCCACCAACCAATCCATGCCGGCCGCCACCGCCCAGGGATTGCCGCGGTCAGCGCCCCGAGCGCCGCGAGGGCACCGTAGCTCATCCCGACATCGCTGACCCGGCTAATGGACCATGGCAACCAGCCGATCTCGATCGCCCCGGCAAGCACGGCCGCCACCAACAGTGTCGCCCCAATATGACCGACGACGAACGCCACGGTCAGCCGCAAGCTGCGCAGCTGCAGCTCCGCGACCGCGAGCAGACACGCCAAGCAGGGTAACCAGAAATAAAGCGGGCCCTCGTCGATGACGAAGGCGCTGTTCCACAGCGTTCCCAGGTGTCCATGGGCCAGGTTGTGCAGGTTCGTACTGGCATGCCGAATCACCTGGGCGTGCACCTGCGGACCATGCATCAGGATGGTGGTGCTGACCGATGCAAGAGCCGCCACGTAGCCCACGGTGAACCGGATCCGGGCCAGCAGGCAGGCGACGCGGTAGATCATCGCGTTCTACTGTGCATCGGGACTCATCTCATCGAAGTTATCGGCAGCTGTCGACTCGCTAACAGTCTTGATGCGATAGATCGCCAAGTCGGGCGGAATGCCGGTGGGCTTGCTGGCAAACACGGGTTTACGCACCCGCCGGGCCACGACGCCCAGCGCGTCCAACTCACTTTGCGGGATCAGGTCCAGGGTCGGTTGCGAGATCATGATGCCCCCTTTGGTGGCACGTTCCATAACCCGGGCGGCGATGTTGACGTCGACGCCGAGCCAGTCGGCGGCCAGCCGCTGCGGCCGGCCGGTGTGGATACCGATCCGCATTCGCGGTGTATAGCCTTGCACTTCAAGCGACTTCACAGCATCTTGGGCGACGAGCACGGCTCGCAGCGCGACGGTCGGATTGCGGAACACCGCCATGATCCCGTCGCCCAGCCGTTTGACGATGTGCCCGCCGGCGTCCAGGAGGGGGGATTCGACAGCCCGGGCCACCTGCCGCAGCAGCGTGAGGGTGGCATCGTCACCAGCGTGCAACGACCACGTGGAAAAGCCGACCAGGTCGGTGAACACCAACGTCACCTCCGGGTTTGCCGGCCGGCGGGAAACGGCCTCGGTCAACGCCTGCCACACCTGCAGCACACTCAGGCCGACCTCGCGCGAGGCCGCATCGCGATCCCGCAGCAGCCGATCGGCAGCTCGAGCCGCGGCACGTGGACCACCCTCACCCGCGGTGGACAACGGGTCGCCGAATTCCGGATCGCCAGGCAACAGGCGGCGCGCCCGGTGGATGAATGACACCAGGCCAGGGCTGCGGTTCACGGTGCGCAGCCAGCGTAGTGCGGACCGTTGTCGAGGTACTGGCGACGCCATGGCGGTTGCCGTCTCGTCGGGCGCGCCGGACTCCGAATCCTGCGGCCCGACCTCCACGTGGCAAGGGTAGGTGGTGCGGGCTGAGCCCGCCAATGACGACCTCGGTGTTTGTGGCACAAGTCGCATCAAACACGCTGATCACGCGGTTTGCGGCGGCTGTCCGCAGACGGTTAGAAACCGTTGAGTAGGGCGGGAAGAAGGCCGCCAAACTGCGTACCACTCAATTGAATGGCAGTCGGCATACCAGATGTGGGCGTCAACGTGACCGTCACGGGCTGCAGCGGAGCCAAGAGCCCCCCGACCGGAACGCTGATACCCACCGACTCGTAGCCCAGATTCGATGGCCCCGGTATCGACTGCGATATCGCTGTTTGGCCAAACAGGAAGCCGGTCACCGCGTTGCCGGGAGCTTGCAGAAGCGCGCCCGCGGCCCCTAGCAGGTTCCCGCTTTGCACCGCGCCGGAAAATGCTGTGCCGCTGTTTTGCAGCGCGGTCATGGTGGTGAGAGCTGGACCTACCGCACCAAGACCGTACACGAACGGAGCGGGCGCGGTGAGTGATCCCGAGTCGAAAACAACCTGTTGGGTAAGCGGATCAAACGACCCGTTGAGCGTCATCGTTACTGGACCGAATGGGGTGGGCAGACTGGCCGGATAGCTGAATGGCACGGCCAGCAGCGGATCGCTACCAGCGAGGAGCAACGGGCCGAAGCCGAAGGAGACCGCGGCGGCGCTGGAGCCGACCGTCTCGGGCCCGATCAACGGGTGCCCCAACAGCGCCTGGGCGGGCGCATTCACGGCGTTCACCACGGTCTGCTGGACGTTGGCGGCTTCGGCGCTGGCGTAGGCGGCCGCACCGCCCCGCAACGCGCCCACGAACTGGTTATGAAAACCCGCGATCTGAGCACTGATGCCTTGAAAATCCCGGGCATATGCCCCCAACATCGCCGCGACGACCGCCGACACCCGATCCGCGGCCGGGGCCGCCAGCCCAACCGTGGCTGGCGCCGCCGCCGCAGCGGCCTCATTCAGTGCCGAGCCAACGCTTTCCAAATTCCCGGCGGCCGCCGTTACCATGTCCGGCGCCACGGTGAGAAACGACATAGCCCGACTCCTTGTACACGTTGTACTGGCCGCAGCAATCCTTACGTGGTCATTGAGAAATAAAGTCTACAGCTAAGCAATCCTGATCTAGTTAAAAACTTTCTGGCGTTCTAAGCAACATTTTTCATTGGACTCCCTGCCCCCGCACGCACCGCGGGCCAAGCTATGCAGCTGCAGTCCTCGTCCACGCTCGTTGCCACCCGGAGGAGGCACTGGGTGACACGGCGCGATATCGGCGGACCAAATCGTGGACAACGCGCGTTGTCAATGCCTATCGTGGGCGCAGACTAACCTGGCACGGAGGCAGTCATGACTGTCGCATCGAGGACATCCGCCGACCCGCTCGGGCCCGATTCGCTGACCTGGAAATATTTCGGAGACCTGCGCACCGGGATGATGGGTGTGTGGATCGGCGCGATCCAAAATATGTATCCCGAGCTAGGTGCCGGTGTCGAGGAGCATTCAATCCTGCTCCGCGAACCCTTGCAGCGGGTAGCCCGCTCGGTGTACCCGATCATGGGTGTGGTCTATGACGGTGACCGAGCGGCCCAGACCGGCCAGCAGATCAAGGGCTACCACCGAACCATCAAGGGAGTCGACGCTGAGGGGCGTCGCTATCACGCGCTGAATCCAGATACGTTCTACTGGGCGCATGCGACGTTTTTCATGCTTGTCATCAAGGTCGCCGAATACTTCTGCGGAGGCTTGACCGAGGCCGAAAAACACCAGCTCTTCGAGGAGCACGTGCGCTGGTACCGGATGTATGGGATGAGCATGCGACCGGTGCCCAAGTCGTGGGAAGACTTTCAGGACTATTGGGACCGGGTGTGCCGCGACAAGCTCGAGATCAATCAGGCGACCGTGGACATCCTCCAGATGCGGATTCCCAAACCGAGGTTTGTACTCATGCCAACGCCGATCTGGGATCAGCTGTTCAAGCCGCTAATAGCCGGTCAGCGCTGGATCGCGGCCGGCCTGTTCGACCCGGCCGTGCGGGAGAAGGCGGGAATGCACTGGACACCGGGTGACGAGGTGTTGCTGCGAGTGTTCGGCAAGGTGGTAGAACTGGCGTTTTTGGCGGTGCCCGACGAAATCCGGTTGCACCCGCGCGCGCTGGCCGCCTACCGGCGAGCGGCAGGCCGTACTCGCCATGACGCGCCCCTGGTGCAAGCGCCCGGCTTCATGGCGCCACCACGGGATCGGCAGGGGCTGCCGATGCACTACTTCCCACCCCGTTCCCATCGCTTTAACCGGTCGGCTCTCGATCCCGCCAAGGCCCTGATGGAACGCGCCGGGGCGCTGGTCCATTCCACACTTTCGCTGGCCGGCGTGCGGCCGGCGCGGGGCCCCAGCCGCGCTGCGTAGGGCCGGACAATCAGCGGCGGCCCAACGCCCGAGCGCTCTCATACAGACAGATCGCGGCCGCGGCCGCGACGTTGAGGCTCTCCGCCCCTCCCGACATCAGGATGTGTACGCGGTGGTCCGCCAAGGCCGCGATCTCGGCCGACAACCCGTGTGCTTCGGGCCCGAACAGCCATGCCGTCGGCTCGGCAAGCAGCCGATCGGCATCGTCGAGAGCCATCTCGCCGTCCACTGCGGTGGCCAGCACCTGCAGTCCGGCCGCTCGCAGGTCGGCGATGGCGGCACCGACATCGGGCGCGACGACGACCGGGATCGCGAAGATGCTACCGGTGGACGCGCGCAGACACTTGCCGTTGTATGGGTCGACGCTGCGCCCGGCGAGGATCACCGCCGCGGCACCCATGGCGTCGGCGATGCGGATTACCGTGCCCGCGTTGCCCGGCTCGCGGATCTCGACGGTCACCGCGATCAGCTGAGGTGAGCCGGCCAATACATCCTCAAGTCGGGTCGCCGGCAGATCGCACACCGCCACCAACCCGGCCGGCGTGACCGTATCAGAGAGCGCCTTCGCGGCCCGCTCAGTCACCAGATGAACCGAAGCCTCGTGCGCGGCCAACAAGAGCTCGTGCCGCCGCGCCGCAACTTCGGTGACGAATACCTCCCGTACCAGCCCGCGCGCCAACGCCGCCGCTACCAGGTTGGGGCCTTCGGCGAGAAAACGTCCCGCCCGGCGCCGGCCTACGTGACGATGCAGTTTGACCGCCGTGGCCACCCTGGCCGAGCGTTCGGTGAGCACCGGCGTAGCCCTGCCTCAGGCCGGAATCCGGATCAGGCGGCCTCCCCGGAGGGGGCGTTGACGTCTTCGGGCAGTGCCGCCCGGGCGACGTCGACCAGCGCGGTGAACGCCGCCGGGTCGCTGATCGCAATGTCGGCGAGGTTTTTCCGGTCCACCTCGACGCCGGCGGCCTTCAGCCCCTGGATAAGCCGGTTGTAGGTGATGTCGTTGAGGCGCGCAGCCGCGTTGATCCGTGCGATCCACAACTTGCGGAACTCGCCCTTACGCGCCCGGCGGTCACGGTAGGCGTAGTTCAGTGAATGCAGCTGCTGCTCTTTGGCTTTGCGGTAAAGCCGCGATCGCTGGCCGCGATAGCCTCGCGATGCCTTCAGGATGCTGCGCCGCTTCTTGTGGGCGTTGACCGCCCGCTTTACGCGTGCCATGGATCTTCCTACTCTCGTTCGGACGTGATTGGTCAGGTGCCGGAGCCGGCCGGCGGTACGGTCAGCCGTTCAGCAACGACGTGACCCGTTTGGTGTCGTTGGCTGCCACCACGGTGCGGCCGTCCAGGCGCCTGGTGCGGGTGCTCGGCTTGTGCTCGAGCAGGTGCCGACGGTTGGCCTTCTGCCGGACGATCTTGCCGGTACCGGTGCGCCGGAACCGCTTCGAGGCCCCGCTGTGGGTCTTGGCCTTGGGCATGTTTCCTCAATTTCTAGAATTTCTAGGTTCTGCGTGTCTTGCTGGCGAGCTAGTTCGGTGCGGCTTTGCTGTCACCGGCCGTGGGCTTGGGCGGCGGCCCGCCGGCCGGTTCACCCGGGTGGCGGGCCCTAGCGCGGGTCTTCGCACCGCGGTGCGGTGCCAGCACCATCGTCATGTTGCGTCCGTCCTGCTTGGCGGACGTCTCGATGAATCCGTAATCGGCGACGTCCGCACCCAGCCGCTGCAGCAATCGATAGCCCAACTCCGGCCGCGACTGCTCACGTCCACGGAACATAATGGTGACCTTGACCTTCGATCCCGCCTCCAAGAAGCGGACGACGTGACCCTTTTTGGTCTCGTAATCGTGATCGTCAATCTTTGGTCGCAGCTTTTGTTCTTTGACGACGGTCTGCTGTTGGTTTCTGCGGGATTCGCGCGCCTTCTGCGCGGCCTCGTACTTGTACTTGCCGTAGTCCATGATCTTGCAGACCGGCGGTCTGGCATTGGGAGCAACTTCGACAAGGTCGAGATCTGCGTCCGCGGCGACGCGAAGTGCGTCTTCGATACGCACAATGCCTACCTGCTCCCCCCCTGGGCCGATCAATCGGACTTCAGGTACGCGGATGCGCTCGTTGACGCGGGTTTCAGTGCTGATGGGGCCTCCCTCGTTGGCTGCTGTTCCAGGCGCGACCAGCTTGTTGGACCCGGCCGGAATCAGGTGGGGAACACACCCAAACCATCAGCAAAAAAAGCCCTGCACAAGCAGGGCCCAATGCCGACCGATCGCGGCCAAAGCCGCCCACGCTGCACGCAGAACAGGCATCCGAGATGCCTGTGACCGGACCGCTGAACCTTGAGAAGGTGTGAAACGATCTCGTGGCTAGCGGTGGGAGTGGGACTCCACTTAACTGTCCCTGGCCTTCGCCGGGATGGTCGCGGCGTCCAGTCTAACAGCCATGACACGTCATCTAAGACAACGGCCGACATCAGCCGGTGCCCTCAGCACACCGATGCGGGGCTACAAAGGGCTGCAACGCCGGGCATTTCCCGGCTTTTGGGAATATCCTCGCGGTCTGTGACACTCACCAAACCTCGCTCGGCCACCAGGGGAAACTCCCGGTATCACTGGGTTCCCGCGGCAGCCGGCTGGACCGTCGGCGTGATCGCGACCCTGTCACTACTGGCCAGTGTGTCGCCGTTGATTCGGTGGATCATCAAGGTTCCGCGCGAATTCATCAACGATTATCTGTTCAACTTCCCCGACACCAACTTCGCGTGGTCCTTCGTGCTGGCATTGCTGGCCGCCGCGTTAACGGCACGCAAACGCATTGCCTGGTTGGTCTTGCTGGCAAATATGGTCCTGGCCGCCGTGGTCAACGCCGCCGAGATCGCAGCGGGCGGCAACACCGCCGCCGAGAGCTTCGGGGAGAATCTCGGATTCGCCGTGCATGTTGTGGCAATCGTCGTTCTGGTGCTGGGCTATCGGGAGTTCTGGGCCAAGGTCCGCAGGGGCGCGCTGTTTCGGGCGGCTGCGGTGTGGCTTGCCGGCGCGGTGGTCGGAATCGTGGCGTCTTGGGGTCTGGTCGAACTGTTTCCGGGATCACTAGCGCCGGACGAGCGGTTGGGTTACGCGGCCAACCGGGTGGTCGGATTCGCCCTCGCCGATCCCGATCTGTTCACCGGCAGACCGCACGTCTTCCTCAACGCGATCTTCGGGTTGTTCGGCGCGTTCGCGTTGATCGGGGCTGCGATCGTCTTGTTCCTATCTCAGCGCGCTGACAATGCGCTGACCGGAGAGGACGAATCCGCTATCCGCGGGTTATTGGATTTGTATGGGAAGGACGACTCACTGGGCTACTTCGCCACCCGTCGCGACAAGTCGGTGGTATTCGCATCCAGCGGCCGCGCCTGTATCACCTACCGTGTCGAGGTCGGTGTCTGCCTAGCCAGCGGCGACCCGGTAGGCGACCACAGAGCATGGCCGCAGGCCGTCGACGCGTGGCTGCGGCTGTGCCAGACCTACGGCTGGGCACCCGGCGTGATGGGCGCCAGTTCACAAGGGGCTCAGACATATCGCGAAGCGGGCCTAACCGCGCTCGAGCTGGGCGATGAGGCCATCCTGCGGCCAGCCGATTTCAAGTTGTCCGGCCCGGAGATGCGCGGGGTGCGCCAGGCCGTGACGCGGGCCCGGCGGGCGGGGTTGACGGTGCGCATCCGGCGGCATCGCGACATTGCCGAAGACGAGATGGCGCAGACCATCACACGGGCGGATTCCTGGCGCGACACCGAGACCGAGCGCGGCTTCTCGATGGCGCTGGGCCGCCTCGGCGACCCCGCGGACTCCGACTGCCTGCTGGTGGAGGCGATTGATCCGCACAACCAGGTGCTGGCAATGCTGTCGCTGGTGCCGTGGGGAACCACCGGTGTCTCCCTGGATTTGATGCGTCGTTCTCCACAATCCCCGAACGGCACTATCGAACTTATGGTCAGCGAACTCGCCTTGCACGCTGAAAGCCTTGGTATCACTCGTATTTCGTTGAACTTCGCGGTGTTTCGCGCGGCCTTCGAGCAGGGCGCCCAACTCGGCGCCGGCCCGGTTGCCCGGTTGTGGCGGGGGCTGCTGGTCTTCTTCTCACGGTGGTGGCAGCTCGAGACGCTCTACCGCTCCAACATGAAGTACCAACCCGAATGGGTACCGCGCTACGCCTGCTACGAAGACGCCCGAGTGATTCCCCGAGTGGGCGTCGCCTCGGTGATCGCAGAGGGGTTCCTCGTGCTGCCGTTCAGCCGGCGCAACCGAGTACACACGGGGCATCATCCGGCAGTGCCCGAGCGGTTGGCGGCCACCGGCCTATTGCATCACGACGGCTCGGCACCGGACGTGAGCGGGCTGCGGCAAGTAGGCCTCACCAATGGCGACGGGGTCGAGCGGCGGCTACCCGAGCAGGTGCGAGTTCGGTTCGACAAGCTAGAGAAGCTGCGGAGCAGCGGCATTGACGCCTTTCCCGTGGGCCGGCCGCCCAGTCACACGGTGGCACAGGCGCTGGCCGCAGACCACCAGGCTAGCGTGTCGGTGTCCGGACGCATCATGCGAATACGTAACTACGGTGGTGTGTTGTTCGCCCAGCTGCGCGACTGGTCGGGCGAAATGCAAGTGCTGCTGGATAATTCACGCCTGGACCAGGGCTGCGCGGCCGACTTCAACGCGGCGACCGATCTGGGTGATCTGGTGGAGATGACCGGACACATGGGCGCCAGCAAGACCGGAACTCCATCGTTGATCGTCAGCGGCTGGCGCCTGATCGGTAAGTGTTTGCGACCGTTGCCGAATAAGTGGAAGGGGCTACTGGATCCCGAAGCCCGAGTCCGGACCCGTTACCTCGACCTGGCGGTCAACGCTGAGTCCCGTGCGCTGATCACCGCTCGCAGCAGCGTGCTGCGCGCTGTGCGCGAGACGCTGTTCGCAAAGGGATTCGTCGAGGTCGAAACGCCGATCCTACAGCAGCTGCACGGCGGCGCCACCGCCCGACCGTTCGTCACGCACATCAACACGTATTCCATGGATCTGTTCCTGCGCATCGCACCAGAGCTCTACCTCAAGCGCCTGTGCGTCGGCGGCGTGGAACGGGTATTCGAGCTCGGCCGTGCCTTTCGCAACGAGGGCGTCGACTTCAGCCACAACCCGGAGTTCACCCTACTGGAGGCCTATCAAGCACACGCCGACTACCTTGAGTGGATTGACGGCTGCCGCGAACTCATCCAGAACGCCGCCCAGGCCGCCAACGGGGCGCCCATCGCCATGCGGCCCCGGACGGACAAGGGTTCCGACGGCACCCGCCACCACCTCGAACCGGTCGACATCTCCGGGATATGGCCGGTGCGGACGGTGCATGATGCGATCTCGGAAGCACTCGGTGAACGCATCGACGCCGATACCGGCTTGACCACTCTCCGCAAGCTGTGCGACGCCGCCGGTGTCCCCTATCGGACCCAATGGGATGCCGGCGCGGTCGTGCTCGAGCTATACGAGCACCTGGTGGAGTGCCGCACCGAGCAACCGACGTTCTACATCGACTTTCCGACATCGGTGTCACCGTTGACCCGACCGCATCGCAGCAAGCGCGGTGTCGCCGAGCGTTGGGACCTGGTGGCGTGGGGTATCGAGCTGGGCACCGCCTACAGCGAGCTGACCGACCCGGTGGAGCAACGGCGCCGCCTGCAGGAGCAGTCCCTGCTGGCCGCCGGCGGAGACCCCGAGGCGATGGAACTCGACGAAGACTTCCTGCAAGCGATGGAGTACGCCATGCCGCCCACCGGCGGCTTGGGCATGGGCATTGACCGGGTGGTCATGCTGATCACTGGGCGCAGCATTCGCGAAACACTGCCCTTTCCGTTGGCAAAACCGCATTAGCCGGAGCCGGTGGGCGTCCGTCGGATCACAGGAAACCCCCAACAAATCACCGCCCGAAATGGCTCAGAATGAACTGGTGACCGCGTCGACGCCGCCAGCCGCGACGCAGCCGTTAGCAGTAGGCCACACATCGCTGATGCACGGTTGGGTGCCGCTCGCTGTCCAGGTCGTGACCGCGGTCGTGCTGGTGCTGGCGGCAGGGTGGCGATCACGTCACTGGCAACGGCGGTGGCTGCCGACGGCCGCCGCTATCGGGGCCACCCTGGCATGGGGGACGCGCTGGTATGTCACCGGCAACGGCCTGGCCAACGAACGGCCGCCGAGCACGCTGTGGATCTGGGTCGCGTTGACCGGCGCGGCGGCGACGGTGTTGATCCTGGGCTGGCGCAGCGCGCGGTGGTGGCGCCGCGGCGCGTCGCTGCTGGCCGTGCCCCTCTGTCTGCTCAGCGCGACCTTGACGCTCAACCTGTGGGTTGGCTACTTCCCGACCGTGCAGACCGCGTGGAACCAGCTCACCTCCGGCCCGTTGCCCGACCAGGCCGATCAGGCCGCTGTTGCCGCACTGGCGCACAGTGGGGTGCGGCCGTCGCACGGCACGTTGTTGCCAGTGGTGATCCCTTCCGACGCATCACACTTCAAGCATCGCGGCGAACTGGTGTACCTGCCGCCGGCCTGGTTCGACCGAGAGCATCGTTCCGAGAACCCTCCGCCGCCGCAGCTGCCGACGGTGATGATGATCGGCGGTCAATTCAACACACCCGCCGATTGGGCGCGAGCCGGTAACGCGGTGAAGACGCTCGACGACTTTGCGGCCGCCCACAGCGGCAATGCTCCCGTCGTGGTATTCGTGGATTCCGGCGGCGCGTTCAACAACGACACCGAATGCGTCAATGGACGGCGTGGCAACGCGGCCGACCACTTGACTAAAGATGTTGTGCCCTACATGGTCTCGAAATTCGGCGTCAGTCCCGAACAGACCAGCTGGGGCATCGTGGGTTGGTCGATGGGTGGGACCTGCGCGGTGGATCTGACCGTCATGCACCCGACACTGTTTAGCGCGTTTGTCGACATCGCCGGTGATTTCTACCCGAACGCTGGCAACAAGACGCAAACCATCGTCAGGTTGTTCGGCGGCAACGAAGACGCCTGGTCGGCGTTTGACCCGACGACGGTGATCACCCGGCATGGCAGCTACACCGGACTGTCGGGTTGGTTCGCGATCTCTTCGCCGGGTCCACCCTCGCCCGACAACGCTGTCGCCGATACCACCACGATGCGGCTGGCCGGTCGCGATGCCGCCGCCAACCCAGGCAACCAGGCCGCTGCCGCCAATGCACTGTGCGCCCTCGGCCGCGCCAACGGCATCTACTGCGCCGTGGTTCCACAACCGGGCAAGCACGACTGGCCTTTCGCCGACCGGGTTTTCGCTGCGGCGCTGCCATGGCTGGCCGGCCAACTGGCCACTCCGGGAGTGCCTAAGATCCCGTTGCCGGGTACGACACAGCAGATCGCCGGTACCGGCAGATAGGAGCATTGCCAGAGCATGCCCGACGAACCGACACCACCGGAAGCCACGACGCCGAATTCCGAGTCCGATCCGCGGTACGACAGCGCTGGGGTACCGACCTTCGAATCCGTCCGCGAGAAGATCGAAACCCGATACGGAACGGCCCTGGGGGCAACCGAACTCGACGCCGAGAGCCCGCAAGGCCGCCGGCTCGAAGATCAGTACGCGCAGCGGCAGCGCGCGGCAGCCGAACGGCTAGCTCAGATCCGTGAGTCGATGCACACCGATGAGTGAGACCGCACCCAGTTCGCCGCCGTGAGCACAGACTTGACGCGCGGCGATAGTCCAGCTCAGGCGCTGACGTTGCGCCGTCTGTTCGACCGCGATGTGGCGGCCGAGGCACCGCCGCCGACGACCTCAGCGAGAAACTTCCCGGTGTAGCTCGCCGGCACCGCGGCAACGTCCTCCGGAGTGCCTTGGGCGACAACGGTTCCGCCGCCGGCACCGCCCTCCGGGCCCAGGTCGATGATCCAATCCGATGTCTTGATCACGTCCAGGTTATGTTCGATGACGATCACCGTATTGCCCTTGTCGACCAGGCCGTTGATCACGTTGAGCAGCTTGCGTATGTCGTCGAAGTGCAGTCCCGTCGTCGGCTCGTCGAGGATGTAGACGGTGCGCCCGGTGGAGCGCTTCTGCAGCTCCGAGGCCAGCTTGACCCGCTGGGCCTCACCGCCGGACAGCGTGGGCGCGGGCTGGCCGAGCCGCACGTAGCCCAGGCCCACGTCGACCAGGGTGCGTAGATAGCGATGGACGCCGGCGATCGGCTCGAAGAACTCCGCCGCTTCCTCGATGGACATGTCCAGCACTTCCGAGACGGTCTTGCCCTTGTAGTGCACCTCGAGGGTTTCGCGGTTGTACCGGGCCCCCTGGCAGACCTCGCACGGCACGTACACGTCGGGCAGGAAGTTCATCTCGATCTTGATGGTGCCGTCGCCGGTGCAGGCCTCGCAGCGACCGCCCTTGACGTTGAACGAGAATCGTCCGGGTTGATAGCCGCGGACCTTGGCCTCGGTGGTGGCGGCGAACAGGGTGCGGATCTTGTCGAACACACCGGTGTAGGTGGCCGGGTTGGATCGCGGTGTGCGCCCGATCGGCGATTGGTCCACCCGCACCAGCTTGTCCAGATAGTCCAGCCCGGTGACCCGGGTGTGCCGGCCGGGGACCTGCCGGGCGCCGTTGAGGCGGTTGGCCAGCACCGCGGCCAGGATGTCGTTGACCAACGTCGACTTGCCCGAACCCGAGACACCGGTCACCGAGGTCAGCACACCCAGCGGGAAAGACACATCGATCCCGCGCAAGTTGTGCTCGCGGGCGCCGACGACGGTGAGTTGACGACGGGGGTCGACGGAACGCCGAATCGCCGGTATCTCAATGCTTTCCCGGCCGGACAGGTAGGCGCCGGTGATCGAATCCTTGTTGCGTAGCAGTTCATCGTAGGGCCCGCTGTGCACGATGCGGCCACCGTGCTCACCGGCCCCCGGGCCGATGTCGACGATCCAGTCCGCATGCTCGATGGTGTCCTCGTCGTGCTCGACGACGATCAAAGTGTTCCCCAAATCCCGTAACCGGGTGAGGGTTTCGATAAGACGACGGTTGTCGCGCTGGTGCAGCCCGATGGACGGCTCGTCGAGCACGTAGAGCACACCCACCAGGCCGGAGCCGATCTGGGTGGCCAGCCGGATACGTTGTGCCTCACCGCCGGACAGCGTGGCCGCCGCCCGGGACAGCGACAGGTACTCCAGCCCGACGTCGAGCAGAAACCCGAGCCGCGACCGGATCTCCTTGAGCACCTGCCCGGCGATCGCTTGCTCGCGCGGACCCAGCGTGAGCGCGTTCAGGAAGTCCGCGCAGTCGGCGATCGACAGCTCACACACCTCGGCGATGGACTTGGCGCCGTGCTCCCCCTTGGACTCCCCAGCCAGCGTCACCGCCAGAATCTCGGGCTTGAGCCGGGTGCCCGCACACACCGGGCAGGGCACGTCCCGCATGAAACCCTCGTAGCGCTCCTTCATCTGCTCGGACTCGGTTTGGGACATCTTGCGTTGCAGGAACGCCAGCACACCCTCGAAATCGGCGTAATACGACCGGGTGCGTCCGTAGCGGTTGCGGTAGCGCACGTGCACCTGCTCGTCGGCGCCTTCCAGAATCGCCTTGCGGGCCTTGGCCGGCAGCTTGCGCCAGGGCGTGTCGACGTCGAACCCGAGCGCCTCGCCAAGGCCGGCCATCATCCGGGTGAAGTACTCCGCGGTGTGGCCGTTCGACCACGGCGCCACCGCACCCTGCGCCAGGGTGCGATCCGGATCGGGCACCACCAGCTCCGGGTCGACCTCCTTGCGGATGCCCAGACCACTGCATTCGGGGCAGGCGCCGTAGGGCGAGTTGAACGAGAACGACCGCGGCTCCAGGTCGTCGACGGCCAGCGCGTGCCCGTTGGGGCAGGCCAGCTTCTCGGAGAACCGCTGCTCGCGATGCGGTGCACCCAGTTCATGATCGACGAATTCGAGCACCACGATCCCGTCGGCCAAATTCAGCGCGGTTTCCACCGAATCGGTGAGCCGCCGCTTGGCGGCGGCCTTGACGGTGAGACGGTCCACCACCACCTCGATGTCGTGCTTTTCCTGCTTTTTCAGCTTCGGCGGATCGGTCAGCGGATGCACCACACCGTCGACCCGCACCCGGCTGTAGCCCTGGGCGTTGAGCTTATCGAACAGATCGGCGAACTCGCCCTTGCGGGTACGCACCACCGGGGCCAGCACCAGAAACCGAGTGCCCTCCGGCATGGCCAGCACCTGATCGACGATTTGTTGCGGGGTTTGGCGCGCGACTCGCTCCCCGCAGGTCGGGCAGTGCGGCGTGCCCGCGCGCGCATACAACAGCCGCAGGTAGTCGTACACCTCGGTGATGGTCCCGACCGTCGATCGTGGGTTGCGGTTGGTCGACTTCTGGTCGATGGACACCGCCGGAGACAGCCCCTCGATGAAGTCGACGTCCGGCTTGTCCATCTGCCCGAGAAATTGGCGGGCGTAGGCCGACAGCGACTCCACGTAACGCCGCTGCCCCTCGGCGAAGATGGTGTCGAACGCGAGCGAGGACTTGCCCGATCCGGATAACCCGGTGAAGACGATCAGCGCGTCGCGGGGCAGGTCGAGGTCGACGCTGCGCAGATTGTGTTCGCGCGCACCCTTGACGATCAGGCGGTCAGCCACGCTGTCCCTTTCACTGAAACTCATCTCGCCGGCCAAAGGCCGTATCCCATGCTATGTGCCCGTACCGACAACCATCAGGGGACCGGTAACGTCGTAACGTCGGCGCATATGACCCGCGCCAACGACGATGATGCCGGCGCAGCCGGCATAGGAGCAGTGGCGCATATGACAACAGTCGACGACAACTACACCGGACACGTCGAACGCGGCAAGGCGGCGCGTCGCTTCCTGCCCGGCGCCACGATCCTCAAGGCATCGGTGGGCCCGATGGACAACAACGCCTACCTGGTGACGTGTTCAGCGACCGGAGAAACCCTGCTGATCGACGCCGCCAATGACGCGGAGGTCCTCATCGACCTGGTCCGGCGGTACGCGCCGAAGCTGGCCCTGATCGTTACCAGTCACCAGCACTTCGACCACTGGCAGGCGCTGCAAGCGGTGGCCGCGGCCACCGGGGCGCCGACCGCGGCCCATCCGATCGACGCCGACCCGCTGCCGGTCAAACCGGACCGGTTGCTCACCCACGGCGACAGCGTGCGCATCGGCGAGCTGACATTCGACGTCATCCACTTGCGCGGACACACACCCGGATCGATCGCGCTGGCCCTCGGCGGGCCGGTGACCGGAGGCGTCACACAGCTCTTCACCGGCGACTGCTTGTTCCCCGGCGGTGTCGGCAAAACCTGGCAACCTGCCGACTTCACCCAACTGCTCGACGACGTCACCACCCGGGTTTTCGACGTGTACGCCGACTCCACCGTCATCTACCCCGGCCACGGTGACGACACGGAGCTGGGTGCCGAACGCCCCAGCCTCAGCGAATGGCGTGCGCGCGGCTGGTAACGGCCGCTAGGTGGTGTGCACGATCAGCACGTCGACCTTGGCCCGGCGTGACACATTGGCCGGTACCGATCCGAGCAGCCGACCCGCGATCGTGCTCAGACCGACATTGCCGACGACCAGCAGGTCCGCCTTCTCCTCATCGGCCAGGTTCACCAACGCGTCGACCGGGGCGCCGACGATCGGCCGTTCCTCGACGTTTTTCGCACCGGCGTTGTGCGCTCGTTCCTTGGCGTCGTGCAAGATCTCGTAGATCGGGGCGGTGCCCGTCACCTTGTAGCTTTCGTCCTTCAGAATGTCGGCGGCGCGAGCGTCCTCGTGCTGAGGTAGGTATGCCGAGGCGATGATCAACTTGGCGTCTGCGCCGGCGATCTGGGCAGCGCGATCTACCGCTCGCATCGACGAGTCCGAACCGTCGGTTCCTACCACCACGGTCTTATAGGCGCTCATTTACCCTCCCAGGTGTCGGTTGCTACGCCAACCCCAGACAGTATCGCGTTGCCGGATATAGATAGGTCAGATTAATCACACCGCAACGGCGTGGCGCAACCCTCATTTGCCCGATCGCGGTGAACCAGCCGACAATGGTGGCGATGACACGACGATTCAATACGCACGCTGATCGCGGAAAATGTTGCTGTGCAAGGCTTTTTGGGAAATGCATGCGAGTCGTCCCGGCGCACCGCCGCACGCCGGGCTGCCCAGTCGCCGAACCGCCGGTGACCAGGATCATCGCGCGGACCCTAAGGTGACCCGCATCATGTCCGCCTCCACTCTGGAGCAGCCCGCGGCAGCACACGTCGACGAGTTGGTGGCGCGGATGCGCGGCCGGCTGCTCGACCCGCTGGCGATTGCAGTGCTGGCCGCGGTCATCAGCGGCGCCTGGGCAAGCAGGCCATCGTTGTGGTTCGACGAGGGGGCAACGATCTCGGCTTCAGCCAGCCGGACATTGCCAGAGCTATGGAGTCTGCTGGGCCATATCGACGCCGTGCACGGCCTGTACTACCTGTTGATGCATGGCTGGTTCGCCATATTTCCGCCCACCGAATTATGGTCGCGGCTTCCCAGCTGCCTGGCCATTGGAGCGGCCGCCGCCGGCGTGGTGGTTTTTGCCAAACAGTTTTCGGGACGCACCACGGCGGTGTGTGCGGGAGCCGTGTTCGCGATTCTGCCCAGGGTGACGTGGGCCGGAATCGAAGCACGCTCCTCCGCGCTGTCGGTAGCAGCCGCCGTCTGGCTGACCGTATTACTCGTGGCCGCGGTGCGGTGCAACACCCAGCGGCGGTGGCTGCTCTACGCGCTGGTTTTGATGCTGTCGATCTTGGTCAGTATCAACCTGGCCCTGTTGGTACCGGCCTATGCGACGATGGTGCCGCTGCTGGCGTCCGGGAAATCACGCAAATCTCCCGTGATCTGGTGGACGGTCGTCACGGCAGCCGCGCTCGGGGCCATGACACCGTTCATACTGTTCGCCCACGGCCAGGTTTGGCAGGTCGGGTGGATCGCAGGGTTGAACAGAAACATCATTCTCGACGTCATACACCGCCAGTATTTCGATCACAGTGTTCCGTTCGCCATCCTCGCGGGCCTCATCGTCGCTGCCGGCATCGCGGCGCATCTGGCCGGAGCTCGTGGACCCGGTGGCGATACCCACCGGCTCGTGCTCGTCAGCGCAGCCTGGATCGTCGTGCCCACCGCCGTCGTCCTCATCTACTCGGCGACCGTCGAACCGATCTACTACCCGCGCTACCTGATCCTCACCGCCCCCGCCGCGGCCGTCATCCTGGCGGTTTGCGTCGTCACCATCGCCCGCAAGCCGTGGCTCATCGCCGGGGTCGTGTTTCTCCTTGCCGCCGCAGCGTTTCCGAACTACTTCTTCACACAGCGGGGGCCGTACGCGAAAGAGGGCTGGGATTACAGCCAGGTGGCAGATGTCATCAGCGCCCATGCCAAGCCCGGGGATTGCCTGCTGGTGGACAACACCGCGGGTTGGCGACCCGGGCCCATCCGCGCCCTGCTGGCCACCCGGCCGGCGGCGTTCCGGTCGCTGATTGACGTCGAGCGCGGCACCTACGGCCCCAAGGTCGGCACTTTGTGGGATGGCCATGTCGCTGTGTGGCTTACGACGGCCAAGATCGACAAGTGCCCCACGCTGTGGACGATAGCCAATCGTGACAAGTCGTTGCCCGATCATCAGGTCGGCGAAATGTTGTCACCGGGAACAGGCTTCGGGCGCACGCCCGTATACCGGTTCCCGAGCTACCTCGGCTTCCGCATCGTCGAGCGCTGGCAGTTCCACTACTCGCAGGTGGTCAAGTCAACGCGGTAAGCGCCGGTCGCGGTGCGTGGCCTGGTAGGAGGCGATGACACCAGCGGCGGCCAGCACCGTAAATGCCATGTATAGCCCACGAGCCGCCGCCACTTCGCCGCCCTTGGCAGTGTTGACCACCACACCGGCCAGCCCGGCGCCGAAAGCACCGGAGATCAGCTGTACGACATTGATCGCCGCGGCCGCCGCGCTGCTCTCGGCCGGGTCGGCGACAGAATCCATAGCGCGCACCGTTAGATGCGGCCAGGCGATCCCGATGCCGGTCCCGATGATCAGCAGCGCCAGCGCCCACAGCGCGATGATCCCCACCGGCGCATCGGCGCGCTGGGTGACGGCGCCTAGCGCCAACCCCGACGCCATCACCAGCGGTGCGGCTGCCACGACATGCCCGATAACTCGTGCACTGTTCAACGAGGCGCTGGCGACCTCACCGACCGTCCAGCCCACCGCCAGCGCGGCACCCAAGAACCCGGCTGCCACCGGGGTCAGGTGTCCCAGTCGCTGACCGAACAGCGGCACGTAGGTATCGACCATTGCCGCAATCATCTGCACCGACATGGTCAGGTAAATCCATTTCAACGGTCCGGAGCCAAATACGCTGGGCGGCAACACCGCTGCGTGTATCCGCCAGTCGACTACCACAAACACCGCAACCAGCAGCGCGGCGGCGGCTAGCAGCCCGGCCGTCTGGACGAGGTAGTTCGGAAGCGCGGCGACGCTGATCGCCAGTGCGGCGGCCCCCATCAGCAATAGCGACCACACCGGCACCTTGTGTGTGCTGCCCACCGGCGTCTCGCCGCCCGGGCCGACCCCCCCGGCACCGAGCGCGACCGGCACCAACATGGCCATCAACGCGGTCAGCAACGTCATCACGCCGAACGCCCATCGCCACAGCCCGAGCTGCGCGAAAAGGCCTCCGGTCGCCGGTCCGATCAGCGTCGCGACCCCCCACATCGCCGACACCAGTGCTGAGCCACGGGTCCACAGCGACTTGGGCAAGGTCGAGTTGATCAGCGCGTAGCCTAGGCCGGCCAGCAGCCCACCGGCTATTCCTTGCAAGGTACGCCCGGCCACCAGAATCTGCATGCTCGGCGCCGCCGCACATACCAGGCTGGCCAGACCGAAGACGGCCAACCCCATCAGATACGACGAGCGCGCCCCGACGCGCAGCAACATCGTATTGACGGTGGTCGCCGCCACCACCGACCCGACCAGATACAGGGTTGTCACCCAGGCGTACAGCCGGCTACCCCCGATGTCGGCGATTGTGCTCGGCAGCAGGCTGATTGTCAGAAACTCGTTGGTGGCGTAAAGCGCGACGCCACCGGCCAGCACTATGGAGGTGCCCAGATACCTGCTCAGTAGCTCACGCCAGCTGCCGGTCTCGCTCGCTGTTTCGGTCACTTCAGGCCGGCCGCGTCCATCCCCCGCAGCTCCCGCTTGAGGTCGGCGATCTCGTCGCGGAACCGGGCCGCCAGCTCGAACTGCAGGTCGCGCGCGGCCGCCATCATCTGTGCGGTGAGGTCTTTGATTAGGTCGGCCAGCTCAGCGCGCGGCATGGCGGAGGTGTCGCGGCCCTCGAACACGCCGGCGCTGACCGCCCGGCCGGGCTCACCCTGAGCCCGCCGGCCGCGGGATGCGTTGCGCCCGGATCCGCCGACCTCGACGACGGCGGTGTCGTCGGCCTCCCGATAGACCTGATCGAGGATGTCGGCGATCTTTTTGCGCAGCGGCTGTGGGTCGATTCCGTTGGCCTCGTTGTAGGCGATCTGCTTGGCCCGCCGGCGTTCGGTCTCGTCGATGGCTTCCCTCATCGAGTCGGTGATTTTGTCGGCGTACATGTGCACCTCGCCGGACACGTTGCGAGCGGCGCGTCCGATGGTCTGGATCAGGCTGCGGCTTGACCGCAGGAATCCTTCTTTGTCGGCGTCGAGGATCGCCACCAGCGACACCTCGGGCAGGTCTAGGCCCTCGCGGAGCAGGTTGATGCCGACCAGCACGTCGTAGTCACCCAGACGCAGCTGGCGCAACAACTCGACCCGGCGCAACGTGTCGACCTCCGAATGCAGGTAGCGCACCCGAATGCCCATCTCCAGCAGGTAGTCGGTGAGGTCTTCGGCCATCTTCTTGGTCAGCGTCGTCACCAGCACCCGCTGGTCGGCGTCTGCCCGTGTGCGGATCTCGCCGATCAGGTCGTCGATCTGCCCTTTGGTCGGCTTGACTACCACTTTCGGGTCCACCAGACCGGTCGGCCGGATCACCTGCTCGACGAACTCGCCGCCGGTCTGGCTGAGCTCGTAGGGCCCCGGGGTGGCAGACAGATACACCGTCTGCCCGATCCGGTCAGCGAACTCCTCCCAGGTCAGCGGACGGTTGTCGCACGCCGACGGCAGCCGGAAACCGTACTCCACCAGGTTGCGCTTGCGGGAGATGTCGCCCTCGTACATGCCGCCGATCTGCGGCACGGTGACATGTGACTCGTCGATAACGAGCAGGAAATCCTCGGGGAAATAGTCGAGCAGGGTCGCGGGCGGCGTGCCGGGCCCCCTACCGTCGATGTGGCGGGAGTAGTTCTCGATGCCCGAGCAGAACCCGACCTGCCGCATCATTTCGATGTCGTAGTTGGTGCGCATCCGCAGCCGCTGCGCCTCCAGCAGCTTGCCCTGGCTCTCAAGCTCGGCGAGTCGCTCGGCGAGTTCTTCCTCGATGGCCGAGACGGCATGCGCCATCCGCTCCGGACCGGCGACGTAATGGGTAGCGGGAAAGATCCGCAGCGAGTCGACCTGGCGGATAACCTCGCCGGTCAGCGGGTGCAGATAGTACAGCGCCTCGATCTCGTCGCCGAAGAACTCGATGCGAACCGCCAGCTCTTCGTAGGAGGGGATGATCTCGACGGTGTCGCCGCGCACCCGAAACGAGCCGCGAGTAAAGGACATGTCGTTTCGGGTGTATTGCACGTCGACCAGCAGCCGCAGCAGCCCATCGCGCGGCACTTCCTCGCCCACCTTCAGCTCGACGGAGCGGTCCAGGTAGGACTGCGGTGTGCCCAGGCCGTAGATGCAGGACACCGAAGCCACCACCACCACGTCACGACGCGACAGCAGCGCCGAGGTCGCGGAGTGCCGCAGCCGCTCCACGTCGTCGTTGATGGAGCTATCCTTTTCGATATAAGTGTCGGTCTGCGCGATATACGCCTCCGGCTGGTAGTAGTCGTAGTACGAGACGAAGTACTCGACGGCGTTGTGCGGCAACATCTCTCGCAGTTCGTTCGCCAGCTGGGCGGCCAACGTCTTGTTGGGCGCCATCACCAGGGTGGGCCGCTGCAGGCGTTCGATCAGCCACGCGGTGGTCGCCGACTTCCCGGTGCCGGTGGCGCCGAGCAACACCACGTCACGCTCCCCCGCGTTGATCCGCCGCTCCAGCTCGTCGATTGCGGCCGGCTGGTCGCCGGCCGGAGCATGCGGACTGACCACCTCGAAGTGACCGCCGGCGCGCACAATCTCCTCGACCGCGCGATACTCCGAATGCGCGACCACCGGATGCTCGGTAGCGAAAGCCACGCCAACCAGCCTAGAGCCACCCGCGGACACACCGTGCGGCGAGCGTGCGCAGAATGCCACCAGTACCGGCGTGTCGATGTACCGGCACGCCTCGTGCGACCAGATAGGGTGAGCCATTCACCCACCCAAGCACGAGACGTTCGACCTGATCGCCCACACCAATACCGATCCGAAGGGCATAGTGCGGGCGGTCGATGAGTACACGGTGCATCCGTGGGGGCTCTACCTGGCCCGGCCCACCCCGGGCCGTGCCCAATTCCACTACCTCGAGTCGTGGCTGTTGCCGTCGTTGGGCCTACGCGCCACTGTCTTTCACTTCAATCCCAGCCACAAACGCGATCACGACTACTATCTGGACGTCGGCGAATACACACCGGGCCCTTCCGTATGGCGTTCCGAAGACCACTACCTCGACATCGAAGTCCGCACCGGCGGCGGGGCCGAGCTCGCCGACGTCGACGAACTACTCGACGCCGTCCGCCACGGCCTGTTGACCCCGACGGTCGCCGAGCAGGCGGTGCGGCACGCAGTCGACGCCGTCGAGGGCCTGGCCCGCAACGGCTATGACCTCACCCGCTGGCTGGCCACCAAGGGGATGGAGCTGACCTGGCGCAGCGGCTCATGAAGCGCGCGTGCCGGCTCGGGTAGCAGAAGCGCCCACCGCCCCGGGCGCCGGCGCCCCCGAGCTGGAAGCCTCAGATGAGGCTGGCCGGGGATGACAGCTGCGCGGCCTGCTCGATCGATGGCGTCATCGCCCAGTGCGGCAGGCCCTCGTTCAGGGACGCCAGTGCACCGCATCCGCCCACTCCCATGCCCGCTGGTAGGCATCCAGGAACCACGGCTCCTTGGCGGTGACGTAGCGCGCGAGCTCACCGTCGGCGCGCCTGTCGGCGTCACACTTGACCGTCAAATAGTCTTCTCTCGCGCCGGGATTGGCCGCCAGCCAGTCGACGAACAGCAGGGCGAACTGTTGGTTGGGCCAGCCGTGCACCCGCAGGTGCACGTTGGTCGGCCGACCGGGATCCGCCGAGGCGTGCACGCGCTTGTGCCACAGAGCGGCACTGTCGGTGTGGTCGTAGCGGCCGACGGTGCTGCGAGCGTCGGTCTTTTCGGTGTCCTGGGTGATGTGCTCGAGGCGTGGGTAGCCGGCGGCCAGCAAGGGCTCGGCCAGCTCGTCGGCCACGTCAAGTGATTCGACGGTGACCTGGATGTCGATGACATCCTTGGCTAGAAAATCGGGGAAGCCCGACACGGCGGTTGACCCAATGTGGTCAACTCGCAAGGCCTTATGCCCGCACGCGATCTTTAGCCGGTTGACGATGCGCCGCGCCTGATCCGGCCAGCTTGGATCCGCCGGCACCAACCTAGCCGGCGCGCGCGCAATCTGACGTTGGGCCAGGTTGTGCGCGAAGGGCTGGACGCGCGTGTTCCAGACGTCGCGGGCCCGCCGCACCAAATCCTCTGGGCTGCCCGAGTTGTCCAGCCAGACGTCGGCGACGGCACGACGCTGCTGGTCGCTGGCCTGCGCAGCGATCCTAGCCCGGGCGTCGGCTTCGGCCATGCCGCGTTGCTCGACCAGCCGTCGCACCCGTAGCTCGACGTCGGCGTGCACCACCACCACCAGCGGAAACAATGGCGCCATCCCGGATTCCACCAGCAGTGGAATATCTTCGACCACAACCGCGTCCCCCGAAACCGCCGCGATGATCTCGGATCGGCGCCGGGCGACCAGCGGGTGCACGATTCCGTTGAGCACACCGCGCGACTCGTCATCTCGAAACGCCTTGGCCGCCAACGCCTGCCGGTCCAGCGCTCCGTCTGCAAGCAGGATGTCGCGACCGAACGCGTCGACCAGCGAGGCCAGCCCCTCGGTGCCCGGCTGGACCACTTCACGCGCCAACACATCGCCGTCGACAACGATTCCGCCGCATTGCGAGAACGTCGTGGACAGCAACGACTTCCCGGCGCCAATGCCGCCGGTCAGCCCGATGCGCAGCATTACGTGAACGCGATCAGCTGCAAGATCAAGCGCTGCCGGCGAGTTTTTCCCGCAGGGCCGCCAGCTGGGCGTCGCTGGCCAGTGATCCACCCGCGGTCTTTTCCGACGGTGCGCTACTGGCCGACGACTGATCGTCCGCGCCGCGTCCAGCCGCCTCGGCGGCGGCGAACTTCTCCATCTGCGCGGTGTGCATCTTGTGCCGGCGCTCGGCCTCGGCGTACCGAGCTTCCCATTCGGCGCGCTGCTTTTCGAATCCCTCAAGCCATTCGTTGGTTTCGGCATCGAAGCCCTCGGGGAAGATGTAGTTGCCCTGCTCGTCGTAACTGTCGGCCATGCCGTACTTCGCCGGGTCGAACTCCTCGGTGTAGTCCTCATTGGCTTGCTTGAGCGACAACGAGATCCGACGGCGCTCCAGGTCGATGTCGATGACCTTGACCATCGCGTCGTCGCCGACGGCAACCACCTGATCGGGCACCTCGACGTGACGCTCGGCCAGCTCGGAGATGTGCACCAGGCCCTCGATACCCTCCTCGACGCGGACGAATGCACCGAACGGAACCAACTTGGTGACCTTGCCCGGCACGATCTGCCCGATCGCGTGAGTGCGGGCGAAGTGCCGCCACGGGTCTTCCTGAGTCGCCTTGAGTGACAACGAAACCCGCTCACGGTCCATGTCGACGTCGAGCACCTCGACGGTGACCTCGTCACCAACCTGGACCACCTCGGACGGGTGGTCGATGTGCTTCCACGATAGCTCGGAGACATGCACCAGACCGTCCACACCGCCGAGATCGACGAACGCGCCGAAGTTGACGATCGAGGACACGACACCCTTTCGGATGGTGCCTTTTTGCAAGTTATTCAGGAACTCGCTGCGCACCTCGGACTGGGTCTGCTCCAGCCAGGCGCGACGGGACAGCACCACGTTGTTGCGGTTCTTGTCCAGCTCGATGATCTTGGCCTCGATCTCCTTGCCGATGTAGGGCTGCAGGTCGCGCACCCGGCGCATCTCCACCAGCGAGGCGGGCAGGAAACCGCGCAGCCCGATGTCGAGGATCAGGCCACCCTTGACGACCTCGATGACCGTGCCCTTGACGGCCTCGTCCTTCTCCTTGAGCGCCTCGATGGTGCCCCAGGCACGCTCGTACTGCGCGCGTTTCTTGGAGAGGATGAGCCGGCCCTCTTTGTCCTCCTTGGTGAGCACCAGGGCTTCGACCTCGTCACCGACGGAAACGACCTCGTTGGGGTCGACGTCGTGCTTGATGGACAGTTCGCGGGCGGGGATCACGCCTTCGGTCTTGTAGCCGATGTCGAGGAGCACCTCGTCCCGGTCCACTTTGACGATGGTGCCTTCGACGATGTCGCCATCGTTGAAGTACTTGATCGTTTTGTCTATTGCGGCGAGAAAGTCCTCGCTAGAGCCTATGTCGTTGACGGCTACTTGCGGCGAGGTGACGGTGGGACTCGGCATATTGTTGGGTTGCTCCGGACAGGGTTGGGTCGTAGGGACAGATTGGTACCTGACGAGGCTACTCGACGGGTACACGCTGGACAAACTCGGTCCCGATTGCGCCGAGCGTGAACTCAGGGCGGAAAAATCGCCGAATTCCCGCCCCAGATGCACGCTCGGCACTCAGTGCGCCGCCGCGTCCCAGCTGCGGCCGTAGCCCACCGACACCTCCAGCGGGACGTCGAGCGGGTAAGCGCCGCCCATCTTGTCGCGCACCAGGGCCTCGACCCGCTCGCGTTCACCGGGGGCGATTTCGAACAGCAGCTCGTCGTGGACCTGCAGCAGCATGCGCGACGCCAGCTGTGCCTCGTTGAGCGCCTTGTCGACCTGGATCATGGCCACCTTGATGATGTCGGCCGCGCTGCCCTGGATCGGCGCGTTCAGCGCCGCCCGCTCGGCGGCCTCCCGCACTTGACGGTTGCTGCTGTCCAGCTCGGGCAGGTAGCGGCGACGGCCCAGCACCGTCGAGGTGTAGCCGTCCTTGCGGGCCCGCTCGACTACGGCGCGCAGGTAGTCGCGCACCCCGCCGAATCGGGCGAAATACGCGTCCATCTGCTCGTTGGCTTCCTCGGTGGAGATTTTCAACTGCTGCGACAGGCCGTAGGCGCTCAACCCGTAAGCCAGCCCGTAGGACATCGCCTTGACCCGGCGCCGCAGCTCGCCGGTGACCTCGTCGATGGGCACGCCGAACGCCCGGGACGCGACGAACGAATGCAGGTCCTCCCCGGTGTTGAACGCCTCGATGAGGCCCTCGTCCCCGGACAGGTGCGCCATGATCCGCATCTCGATCTGGCTGTAGTCGGCCGTCATCAACTCGGCGTAGCCGTCCCCGACCACGAACGCGTCCCGGATCCGCCGGCCCGCGTCGGTGCGGATCGGGATGTTCTGCAGGTTGGGTTCGGTCGAGGAGAGCCGGCCGGTCGCGGCGATCGTCTGGTTGAACGTGGTGTGGATGCGGCCGTCGGCGGCCACCGCTTGGAGCAACCCGTCGACGGTGACCTTGAGCCGGGTGACGTCGCGGTGGGCGAGCAGATGTTGCAGAAACGGATGCCCGGTCTTGTCGAACAACGACTGCAGCGCGTCGGCATCCGTGGTGTAGCCGGTCTTGGTGCGTTTGGTCTTCGGCATGCCCAGTTCGTCGAACAGCACGACCTGCAGCTGCTTGGGTGAGCCCAGGTTGATTTGCTTGCCGATCACGCCGTAGGCGGCCTCGGCGGCGTCGCGGATCTGGTCGCCAAACTGGCTTTGCAGCTCGGTCAACATGGGCAGGTCGACGGCGATACCGGCACTTTCCATCTTCGCCAGCACCCGCTGGACCGGCAGCTCCATCTCCCCCAGCAGCGCGGTGGAGTCGATACGCGCTAACTCGGCGTCCAGCGCGTCGGCCAGGTCGATGACTGCCCGCGCCCGCAGGATCGTCGTTTGAATGGTCTCGGCGTCCGTATCGTCGTCATCGAGCAGTGAAAGTTGTTGCTGCTGCGGTGTTTCCGCACGCAGCTCGCGACGCAGATAGCGCAGCGAGAGGTCGTCGAGGGTGAAGCTGCGCTGCCCCGGCCGCACCAGGTAGGCCGCCAGTGCGGTGTCGGAGGTGACGCCCTCCAAGGTCCAACCACGACCCGCCAGGTCATGAACGGCCGCCTTTGCCTCATGCAAGGCTTTGGGTTTAGCTGGATCCGCTAGCCAGGCCGCCAACGCGGCGTCGTCGTCGGGCGTCAGCGTCGCGGTATCGAGGTAAGCGCCTTCGCCGTCGGCGGCGGCGACGGCCATAGCGGTAGCGTCCCCACCGTGCGGCAGATGGGTACCCACCACCGTCAGGCCCGCTCGGCGCCCGTCGCCGGCGTGCTCGGCCAACCATTGCCTAACCGTGCCGGGCGCCAACGCGCCGCCGCGCACGTCGAACCCCTCGTCGACCTCGGGTCCCCCGGCCGCGGCCAACGTGTCGAACAACCGGTCGCGCAACACCCGAAACTCCAGGTCGTCGAAGAGCCGGTGAATGTGGTCGCGATCCCAGGGCTGCAGCCGCAGCGTGTCCGGGGTCTGGGCCAGCGGCACGTCGCGAACCAGGTCGGTGAGCTCACGGTTGCGCACCACGCTGGCCAGGTTCGCCCGCAGCGCATCGCCCACCTTGCCGCGCACGGCGTCAACGTTGTCCACCAGTGACCGCAGCGAGCCGTACTCGGCGATCCATTTGGCGGCGGTCTTCTCCCCCACCCCGGGTATGCCGGGCAGGTTATCGCTGGGGTCGCCGCGCAGCGCGGCGAAGTCCGGGTACTGCCTAGGGGTGAGCCCGTACTTTTCGACGACGGCCTCCGGTGTGAAGCGCGTAAGTTCGCTGACGCCCTTGCGGGGGTAGAGCACCGTCACATCGTCACTGACCAGTTGCAGTGCGTCACGATCCCCGGTGACCACCAGCACCCGGTAGCCCTCGTTCTCGGCCTGGGTGGCCAGCGTGGCGATGAGGTCGTCGGCCTCGAACCCCGGCTCGGAGAGCACGGTGATGCCGAGTGCGCCCAGCACTTCTTTGGTGATGTCGATCTGGCCAGCGAACTCGTCGGGGGTCGACGATCGGTTGGCCTTGTACTCCGGGTAGCGTTGCAAGCGGAAGGTCTGCCGGGACACGTCGAAAGCCGCCGCGATGTGCGTCGGGGCTTCATCGCGCAGCAGGTTGATCAGCATGGCGGTGAAGCCGTAGACGGCGTTGGTGGTCAGCCCGCCGCGGGTCTTGAAGTTCTCCGCGGGCAGTGCGTAGAACGCCCGAAACGCCAGCGAATTGCCATCCAGCAACATCAGCGTCGGCTTGGCTCGATCCTCGCTGGGGGCACTGGCAGTAGTCACCACGGCTCACACTTTATGCACCGACGCTGACGTGGAATGCGGGCGCAGGTGCCAGCAGAACTGCAACACGTTTCAGTTTTACGCCCGGGCTCGGTAGGCTGGACCGGTGCCAGAGGTCACCCGTGAAGAACCGGCAATCGATGGATGGTTCACCACCGATAAGGCCGGCAACCCGCATCTGCTCGGCGGCAAGTGTCCCCAGTGCGGCACGTACGTCTTCCCACCCCGGGCGGACAATTGTCCGAATCCGGCTTGCGGCAGCGACACACTAGAGTCGGTCGGACTGTCGACCCGCGGAAAGCTTTGGAGCTACACCGAAAACCGGTACGCCCCGCCACCGCCGTACCCGGCACCCGACCCCTTTGAGCCGTTCGCCGTGGCCGCGGTGGAACTGGCCGACGAGGGACTGATCGTGCTGGGCAAAGTGGTCGATGGCACGCTGGCCGCCGATCTGAAGGTCGGCATGGAGATGGAGCTGACGACCATGCCGCTGTTCGCCGACGACGACGGTGTGCAGCGCATCGTCTACGCGTGGCGGATCCCATCGCGCGCCGGCGACGATGCAGAGCGCAGCGATGCTGAGGAGCGGCGCCGATGAGGATGAGCGCGCCGGAACCCGTTTACATCCTGGGTGCCGGTATGCACCCGTGGGGGAAATGGGGTAATGACTTCACCGAGTATGGCGTGGTCGCCGCCCGCGCCGCGTTGCGGGACGCCGGCGTGGACTGGCGGCACGTGCAGCTGGTCGCCGGAGCGGACACCATCCGCAACGGGTATCCGGGCTTCGTCGCCGGTGCCACGTTCGCCCAGAAGCTCGGCTGGACCGGTGTGCCGGTCAGCTCCAGCTACGCCGCGTGTGCCAGCGGTTCCCAAGCGCTGCAGAGTGCTCGCGCGCAGATCTTGGCCGGTTTCTGTGACGTGGCGCTGGTGATCGGCGCCGACACCACACCGAAGGGCTTTTTCGCGCCCGTGGGCGGCGAGCGCAAGGGCGACCCCGACTGGCAGCGCTTCCATCTGATCGGGGCGACGAACACTGTGTACTTCGCGCTGCTGGCGCGCCGGCGCATGGACCTGTACGGCGCCACAGTCGAGGACTTCGCTCAAGTGAAGGTCAAGAACTCCCGGCACGGCCTAGACAACCCGAACGCCCGCTACCGCAAAGAGAACTCGATCGACGACGTGCTGGCTAGCCCGGTGGTCTCGGATCCGCTTCGGCTGCTTGACATCTGCGCCACCTCCGACGGTGCGGCCGCACTCATCGTGGCCAGCAAGTCTTTCACCGAGAAGCACCTTGGCTCGGTGGCGGGCGTGCCGTCGGTGCGCGCGATCAGCACCGTTACCCCGAAATACCCGCAACATTTGCCCGAATTGCCGGATATCGCAACGGATTCCACCGCCGCGGTGCCGGCTCCGGAGCGGGTGTTCAAGGATCAGATCCTCGACGCTGCCTACGCGGAGGCCGGTATTGGTCCAGAAGACTTAAGCCTGGCCGAGGTCTACGACCTGTCCACCGCGTTGGAACTCGACTGGTACGAACACCTGGGGCTCTGCCCCAAGGGTGAGGCCGAGGCGCTGCTGCGCAGCGGCGCGACCACCCTCGGCGGCAGGGTCCCGGTCAACCCGTCGGGCGGGCTGGCGTGTTTCGGTGAGGCGATTCCCGCCCAGGCGATCGCGCAGGTCTGCGAGCTGACCTGGCAGCTGCGCGGTCAGGCCACCGGCCGGCAGGTGGCGGACGCCAAGGTCGGCGTCACCGCCAACCAGGGCCTGTTCGGGCACGGCTCGTCGGTGATCGTCGCGCGCTAGGTTCCGCGAGCAGACGCAAAATCGCCCATTTCGGGTACGAAATGGGCGATTTTGCGTCTGCTCGCCCTCAGGTGTCTTTGGGTGTTCCGAGGGTTTCCAGCACGACTTCGGCCACCCGCTTCATGGTGGTGCGCCGATCCATGGCGGCACGTTGAATCCACTTGAAAGCGTCCGGCTCGGTCATCCCATGTTTGGTCTGCAGCAGGCCTTTTGCTCGTTCCACCAGCTTGCGGGTTTCCAACCGTTCAGATAGCGTCGCCACCTCGCCTTCCAACGCGGTGATCTCCCTGAACCGGCTGACCGCCAATTCAATCGCTGGAATCAGGTCGCTGATGCTGAAAGGCTTTACCAGGTATGCCATCGCCCCGGCATCACGCGCACGTTCGACCAGATCACGCTGGCTGAACGCGGTCAGCACCACGATCGGGGCAATACGTTTGCTGGCGATTTCGGATGCGGCGTCGATCCCGTCCCGGCGCGGCATCTTCACGTCCATGATCACCAGGTCGGGCTTGTGCAGCTCGGCCAGCTCGACGGCTTCCTGGCCGTCGCCGGCCTCGCCGACAATTTCATATCCCTCCTCCCGCAACATCTCGGCCAGGTCCATGCGGATGAGCGCTTCATCTTCCGCGATCAAGACCCGACGTGGGACAGCGGCATCGGCGTCGGTGGTGGGGCCGGTCATGACGGACATTGTGTCGTGAGCGGGCGCGATCGGGAACCTCGGGGGGCGGTGAGTCGGGACGTGGCTCCTCTAGAGTAGGAGACCGGATCAAGCCCTCGTATCCCAACTGGCAGAGGAAACGGACTCAAAACCCGTCCAGTGTGGGTTCGAATCCCACCGAGGGCACCAAGCGAACGCACCCGGAAAGCGCCGACAGAGTCGGTAAACGCTAACTCACCGATTAGGCTTTAGTTCGTGGCGGCAAGAAAATGCGGCGCCCCACCGATAGCAGCGGATGGCTCGACACGACGCCCAGACTGTGTCACGGCCGTGCGCACTCAGGCCCGCGCTCCCACGCAGCACTACGCCGAAAGCGTCGCGCGGCGGCAGCGCGTGCTTACCATCACCGCCTGGCTCGCTGTCGTGGTAACCGGGAGCTTCGCGCTAATGCAACTAGCGACCGGGGCCGGGGGCTGGTACATCGCCCTGATCAACGTCTTCACCGCGGTTACTTTCGCGATCGTGCCCCTGCTACATCGCTTCGGGGGATTGGTGGCACCGCTTACGTTCATCGGCACCGCCTATGTGGCGATCTTCGCCATCGGCTGGGATGTGGGCACCGACGCGGGTGCCCAGTTCTTCTTCTTGGTAGCCGCCGCGTTGGTGGTGTTGCTGGTCGGCATCGAACACACCGCGTTAGCGGTGGGCCTAGCGGCGGTCGCCGCCGGTCTGGTGATTGCCCTGGAGTTCCTGGTCCCGCCCGATACTGGGCTTCAGCCGCCCTGGGCCATGTCGGTAAGTTTCGTCCTCACGACCGTCTCCGCCTGCGGGGTAGCGGTCGCAACGGTGTGGTTCGCGCTGCGTGATACTGCGCGCGCGGAGGCGGTCATGGAGGCGGAGCACGACCGCTCCGAAGCACTGCTGGCCAACATGTTGCCGGCCAGCATCGCCGAGCGGCTTAAAGAACCCGAGCGAAACATCATCGCCGATAAATACGACGAGGCCTCGGTGCTGTTCGCCGACATCGTCGGGTTCACCGAACGCGCCAGTAGCACCGCGCCGGCGGACCTGGTCCGGTTCCTGGACCGCCTCTACAGCGCTTTCGACGAGCTGGTCGACCAGCACGGGCTGGAGAAAATCAAGGTCAGCGGGGACTCCTACATGGTTGTCAGCGGCGTTCCGCGGCCCCGGCCTGACCATACGCAAGCACTGGCGGACTTTGCGCTCGACATGACCAATGTCGCAGCGCAATTGAAGGATCCACGCGGCAACCCGGTGCCGCTGCGGGTGGGCCTGGCCACCGGCCCGGTGGTGGCGGGTGTGGTGGGTTCTCGACGGTTCTTCTACGACGTGTGGGGCGACGCGGTCAATGTCGCGTCGCGGATGGAATCCACCGATTCGGTGGGGCAAATTCAGGTGCCAGACGAGGTTTACGAGCGTCTCAAGGACGACTTCGTGTTGCGCGAGCGCGGCCACATAAACGTCAAGGGGAAAGGCGTAATGCGCACGTGGTACCTCATCGGCCGCAAGGTAGCCGCAGATCCCGGCGAGGTGCGCGGGGCCGAACCCCGCACGGCAGGGGTCTGACCGCCAAGCGCTATCCCGGGGCCGCTACATGTGTCACACTGCGCCCATGGAACCAAGCCCTGTCGTGAGCCCTCTCCCAAGGTTGTTGCCGCATCTCTGGAAGTCCACTCTGGCATCGGGAATTCTGTCGCTGATCCTGGGCGTCCTGGTGCTGGCCTGGCCAGGAATATCCATTCTCGTTGCTGCCATGGCGTTCGGTGTCTACCTCCTGATTACCGGTGTCGCTCAGGTTGCGTTCGCGTTCAGCCTGCATGTTTCGGCGGGCGGCCGGATCCTGTTGTTCATCAGCGGTGCCGCCTCACTCATCCTGGCTGTGCTGGCCTTTCGCCATTTCGGTGACGCGGTTCTGTTGCTGGCCATCTGGATCGGCATCGGGTTCATCTTCCGCGGCGTCGCCACCACGGTTTCGGCGATTAGTGATCCGATGCTGCCGGGACGGGGATGGTCCATCTTCGTCGGCGTGATCAGCCTCATCGCCGGCATTGTGGTGATGGCATCGCCGTTCGAGTCCATCTGGATACTGGCGTTGGTCGTCGGCATCTGGCTCGTGGTGATCGGCACATGCGAGATCGCGTCGTCGTTCGCCATCCGCAAGGCTTCGCAGACGCTCGGCTGACCGCAGAATCGCGGTGCACCCACGATTGCCAGTAGCGCGGGCCCACTCGTGCCTACTACACTTCGTCGTAGCCAAATCAGTCGGCCCCGTAGTATCTCCGGAGATGACAGATGAATGTCGTCGACATTTCGCGGTGGCAGTTCGGTATCACCACCGTCTATCACTTCATTTTCGTACCGCTGACCATCGGCCTGGCCCCGCTGATCGCGGTCATGCAAACGCTGTGGGTCGTCACCGATAACCCCGCCTGGTATCGCCTCACCAAATTCTTCGGCAAATTGTTCCTGATCAACTTTGCCATCGGCGTGGCGACCGGAATCGTGCAGGAATTTCAGTTCGGCATGAACTGGAGCGAGTACTCCCGATTCGTCGGCGATGTCTTCGGCGCCCCGCTGGCCATGGAGGGCCTGGCGGCCTTCTTCTTCGAATCCACCTTCATCGGGTTGTGGATCTTCGGCTGGAACAGGCTGCCCCGGCTGGTGCATCTGGCCTGCATCTGGATCGTCGCAATCGCGGTCAACGTGTCCGCGTTCTTCATCATCGCGGCAAACTCCTTCATGCAGCATCCGGTCGGCGCGCACTACAACCCGACCACCGGGCGTGCCGAGTTGAGCAGCATCGTCGTGCTGCTGACCAACAACACCGCACAGGCGGCGTTTACCCACACTGTCAGCGGTGCGCTGCTGACCGCCGGGACCTTCGTCGCCGCGGTGAGCGCCTGGTGGCTGGTCCGTTCGAGCACCACGCACGCCGACTCAGATACCCAAGCCATGTATCGTCCCGCGACCATCCTGGGGTGTTGGGTTGCGTTGGCCGCCACGGCCGGGTTGTTGTTCACCGGCGACCACCAAGGCAAGCTGATGTTCCAGCAGCAGCCGATGAAGATGGCGTCGGCCGAATCGTTGTGCGATACCCAGACAGATCCAAACTTCTCTGTCCTGACGGTCGGCCGGCAAAACAACTGCGACAGCCTCACCCGTGTCATCGAAGTGCCCTATGTGTTGCCGTTCCTCGCCGAGGGCCGGATCAGCGGTGTGACGTTGCAGGGTATCCGCGATCTGCAGCAGGAATACCAGCAGCGCTTCGGACCAAACGACTACCGGCCCAACCTCTTCGTCACCTACTGGTCATTTCGCATGATGATCGGGTTGATGGCGATCCCGGTGCTGTTCGCACTGATTGCGCTCTGGCTCACCCGTGGCGGCCAGATCCCCAATCAACGCTGGTTCTCCTGGCTGGCGCTGCTAACCATGCCCGCCCCGTTCCTGGCCAACAGCGCCGGATGGGTGTTCACCGAGATGGGGCGCCAGCCCTGGGTCGTCGTCCCTAACCCGACCGGTGATCAGCTGGTTCGACTCACCGTCAAAGCAGGCGTCTCGGATCACTCCGCCACCGTGGTCGCCACGTCTTTGCTGATGTTCACCTTGGTCTACGCGGTACTTGCGGTCATCTGGTGCTGGCTGCTCAAGCGTTACATCGTCGAAGGCCCCCTGGAACACGACGCGGAACCGGCTGCGCACGGGGCACCCCGCGACGACGAGGTAGCACCATTGTCGTTTGCTTACTGAGGCCAACTGACCCCGGAAAGGAGCAGCCGGTGGTACTCCAAGAATTGTGGTTCGGTGTCATCGCAGCGCTGTTCCTCGGTTTCTTCATCCTAGAAGGGTTCGACTTCGGCGTGGGCATGCTGATGGCGCCGTTCGCTCATGTCGGTATGGGCGATCCGGAGACCCACCGGCGCACGGCACTCAACACCATCGGACCGGTCTGGGACGGCAACGAAGTCTGGCTGATCACCGCCGGCGCGGCCATATTCGCCGCGTTTCCCGGCTGGTACGCGACCGTGTTCTCCGCGCTGTATCTGCCGCTGCTGGCGATCCTGTTCGGTATGATCCTGCGCGCCGTCGCCATCGAATGGCGCGGCAAGATCGACGACCCGAAATGGCGGACCGGGGCAGACTTCGGGATCGCGGCGGGATCCTGGCTGCCTGCCCTGTTGTGGGGTGTGGCGTTCGCCATTCTGGTCCGCGGACTCCCGGTAGACGCGAACGGTCATGTTGCCCTGTCGATTCCCGACGTGCTCAACGCCTACACCCTGCTGGGCGGTCTGGCGACCGCCGGACTGTTCTCGCTCTACGGCGCGGTGTTCATCGCTTTGAAAACCTCCGGGCCGATCCGCGACGATGCCTACCGATTCGCCGTATGGCTTTCGCTTCCTGTGGCGGGACTGGTTGCGGGCTTTGGACTTTGGACGCAACTGGCATACGGCAAAGACTGGACGTGGCTGGTGCTGGCAGTTGCGGGGTGCGCGCAGGCGGCGGCGACGGTCTTAGTGTGGCGGCGGGTGTCCGACGGCTGGGCGTTCATGTGCACGTTGATAGTCGTGGCGGCTGTGGTGGTGCTGCTGTTCGGCGCGCTGTACCCGAACCTGGTGCCCTCAACCCTGAACCCGCAGTGGAGCCTAACGATCCATAACGCGTCGTCGACCCCGTACACCCTCAAGATCATGACGTGGGTGACCGCGTTCTTCGCTCCACTGACGGTGGCGTACCAGACATGGACGTATTGGGTTTTCCGGCAACGGATCTCAGCTGAACGGATACCTCCACCCACCGGTCTGGCGAGGCGCGCGCCCTGAGCACCAAGGCCCGGGGAACCCGGGCGCCCCTGGATCCGCGGCTGTGGCAGGCATCGGCGGCGCTGCGCCGCTATCTACTCAGCACGGTGGCCTGCGGGGTCGGGATCTCCGGCTGCGCCATCGGCTCGGCGATCGTGTTGGCAAGCATCGTCGCCGGCGTCATCGACCCCGCCAACCCTGGGATGGCTGGCCTGCGTCGTTGGCTAGGGCCACTGTCAATCCTGTTGGTGCTGTGGGGGTTGCGTGCGTCGATTCAGTGGCTACAAGCGCGCCTGGCCCAGCGCGGCGCCAGCGCAGTGATCGCCGACCTGTCCGGTCAGGTGCTGACCGCGGTAACCGCCCGCCGACCCAGCCAACTGGCTGCGCAGCGAGACGCCGCCGCGGTGCTGATTACCCGGGGCCTGGACGGCTTGCGGCCCTACTTCACCGGCTATTTGCCCACGTTGCTGCTGGCCGCGATCCTGACCCCGGCCACCGTCGCCGTGATCGGGCTCTATGACTTGAAGTCAATGGCCATTGTGGTGATCACACTGCCCCTGATACCGATCTTCATGGTGCTGATCGGGCTGGCTACCACTAACCCCTCGGCGGCCGCGCTGGCGGCCATGACCGCCGTCCAGGCCCGGTTGTTAGACCTGATTGCCGGCATCCCCACCCTGCGGGCGCTGGGCCGTGCTTCCGGCCCGGAACAACGCATCGCGGAACTGTCTGCTGACCACCGGCGGTCGGCGATGGCGACGCTGCGGATCGCGTTCTTGTCGGCCCTGGTGCTCGAATTGCTGGCCACGCTGGGCGTGGCCCTGGTCGCGGTGGGCATCGGGCTACGGCTGGTCTTCGGGGAGATGAGCCTGACGGCCGGTTTGACGGTGCTGCTATTGGCGCCGGAGGTGTACTGGCCGCTGCGTCGCGTTGGGGTCCAGTTTCATGCCGCAGCTGACGGCAGAACCGCGGCCGACAAGGCATTCGCCCTCCTCGGCGAGTCACCCTCACCAACACCCGGCCGACGAACGGTCACCGCGCGCGGCGGGGTGATTCGCCTGGAGAGACTCAGTGTCAGAGGCCGCGACGGCCGCGCACCGTATGATCTCACCGCAGACATCGAACCCGGTCGGGTGACGGTGCTGACCGGCCGAAACGGCGCCGGCAAGAGCACTACGCTGCAAGCGATCGCCGGGCTCACCGCACCGTCGTCAGGACGAATCACGGTCGCCGGAGTCGACGTCACCAACCTGGCACCGGCTGCCTGGTGGCGGCAACTGTCGTGGCTGCCGCAGCGGCCGGTGCTGGTCCCAGGAACCGTCCGCCACAACCTGGTTCTGCTGGGCCCTGTGGATGATCTCGAGCGTGCCTGCGCAGCAGCCGGATTCGACGCTGTACTAGACGAGTTGCCCCGCGGGCTGGATACCGTGCTGGGGCGCGGTGGTGTCGGGTTATCCCTGGGGCAGCGGCAACGGCTGGGCCTGGCCCGCGCGCTCGGATCACCGGCTGCGGTGCTGCTGCTCGACGAGCCCACCGCGCACCTGGACGCCCGCACCGAACAACACGTGTTGGGCGCCATTGTCGAGCGTGCCCGCGCGGGTGCGACGGTGCTGGTCGTCGCCCATCGCCAGCAGGTCGCCGCGGCCGGTGACCGGGTCGTCGAAGTGAACTCGGATGGTTTCCGACGATGAACCGACCGAGTGCTGTGAGTCGCCGCCAGCGGGACCTGCTGGCCGCGTCTGGGCTGTTGGGTCCCCGGTTGCCCCGGATCTTGGCGGCCGTCGCGCTGGGCGTGCTGTCGCTGGGCAGCGCGCTGGCCCTGGCCGGGGTGTCGGCCTGGCTGATCACTCGGGCCTGGCAGATGCCGCCCGTCCTGGACCTGTCGGTGGCGGTCGTGGCGGTGCGGGCGTTCGCGATTTCGCGCGGCGTGCTGCACTACTGCGAGCGACTGGCCACCCACGACACCGCGTTGCGGGCCGCCGGCCGGGCCCGCACCCTTATCTATCACCGGCTGGCCCACGGACCGGCGGCGGCCGCCGTCGGGCTGCACAGCGGGGACCTGGCAGCACGCGTCGGCGCGGACGTCGACGAACTGGCCAACATGCTGGTGCGTGCTCTGGTGCCGATAGCCGTCGCAGCGGTGCTGGCAGTAGCCGCGACCGCGGTCGTCGCGGCCGTTTCGGTGCCAGCCGCCGTGGTACTGGCGGTCTGCCTTTTGGTTGCCGGCGTTGTTGCGCCCTGGCTTGCCGGCAGAACCGCCGCAGCGCAGGAAGCGATCGCCCGCCAACATCGGGGCATGCGCGACACGTCGGCGATGATCGCCCTTGAGCATGCCCCCGAGCTTCGTGTCGCCGGTGCCCTACGCAACGTCATCGCCGACTCACAACGGCGCCAACATGCCTGGGCCGATGCGCTCGACGCCGCCGCACGAACGGGGGCGATCGCCGAGGCCATGCCGACCGCGGCGATCGGGGCCAGCCTGCTGGGCGCCGTGGTGGCCGGGATCGGCATGGCCCCCACGGTCGCGCCCACAACACTGGCCATCCTGATGTTGTTGCCGCTGTCCGCATTCGAGGCGACCGTTGCACTACCCGCCGCCGCCGTCCAGTTGACACGGTCGCGCATCGCGGCGGCTCGTCTGCTCGACCTGACTGGGTCAAACCGGGTCCGCGAGACCGAATCCACGGTGTCGGCGCGACTGCCGGTAGGTACCGGGGTGCTAGCGGCCGACGTGTGTTGCGGTCACCAAGAGGCGCAGTCGATCCGGGTGACGATTGACCTACCGCCGGGTGCCCGGCTGGCCGTCACCGGCGCGAGCGGCGCCGGCAAGACGACGCTGTTGATGACGCTGGCCGGCTTGCTGCCGCCGGTGCACGGCCGGGTGTTGCTGGACGGAACTAACCTGAGCGACTTCGATGAGGATGAATTACGCAGCGCTGTCAGCTTTTTCGCTGAAGATGCGCATATCTTTGCTACCACCGTTCGGGACAACTTGCTGACCGCCCGAGGAGACTGCCCCGATGACGAACTGATCGAGGCCCTGGATCGGGTCGGCCTGTGCGGCTGGCTCGCCGGCCTGCCCGAGGGGTTGTCGACGGTGTTGATCGGTGGCGCGCAAGCGGTCTCGGCGGGTCAGCGCAGAAGGTTGCTGCTCGCCCGGGCGGTGCTTTCCCCGGCTCGGATCGTGTTGCTCGACGAACCTGTCGAACACCTCGACGCCGCCAACGCCGACCTTCTGCGCGATCTGCTGGCCCCGAACTCCGGGATCATGAGCGCTATGCGGACCGTGGTGGTAGCCACCCACCACCTGCCCAACGACATTCAATGCGCCGAGCTGTCCATAGCGACGGATCAGAGATGTCGCCGCCGCGGGACGAACTCCAGCGACAACAACACCAACGCCAGCGCAAAGACCTGAGTCATCGATATCAGCACGTAACGCCGCTCATCCAGCGCGTGGAACTTGCGCAGGTATCGGTATAACGACTCGAGAGCGATCAACGGATCGAGGATATGGATCAACGCACGGCAGACACGCTGCAGGCGGCCGAGCTGGTTGGCGCCGAAAAGGTCGGGGAACGCGGCGAATGCCAGTGACAACCGTTGTACCCCAGCATCTTTGGCGGCCGCAATCATGTCAGCGCTGAGCCGCTCATCGATCCCGTTCGGGGCCCCGCGGCGCCGCCACGGTACATCCAGAGACATGTCGCTGCCGCCGCCGGCGGTCGCGTACCGGTGGAAACCCTGCACCCGACCCGATGCGTCTCGCGCGATGATCAGTTGTATTCCGGGGTATCGACCCTCCAGCACGCCGTCCAGGTTCATGCAAAAGCCGCGATCGGTGCGGGCGCCGCTAGGTGACGCCGCCAGCACCTCGGCCAGCTCCGCCTGCCGCTGGTCGTCGAGTTGCTGTTCAGCGACGATCTCGGTCGTGACGCCGAAATTGTGGGTGCGTTTCACCGCCTGACGCAGGTTGCGAAACCTACGCCCGGTCATCTCAAAGTTAGACACGTCGATGACGACATCCCGGCCAATCGGTATGGGCCGCAACGATTGTCCGACCACCATGGGGTCGCTCCACAGGCCGAGCCGTCGTTCGCTGCAGCCCACGACCACGATTCGCCAGCCGTGCATGTGACACATGGCCGCGAAGTCGGCGACCAGCTGGGGGAATTGCGCCTCGTCGCCGATCGGGTCGCCGCTGACCACCGCATAGCCGATACGGGTCCGATACGCCAGAGCCGCGGTGCCGGCCGCGCTGAAGTGATGGCTCTTGCCCGCCTGCATGGCAAACGGAGCAAGCGAGTCCGCGCGGGTGGCATTGATCAACGCCCACACGCGGGGCAGATCTTCGGGTCGCGGATGCGCCGACGTCGGCCACATCAGTGCCCATCCCGAACCGGCTATCAGAATCTCACCGAGCAGATCTGCGACCAACACGTGGGCAGCCAGTCCGGCGAGCAAAAATAGGCCGGCCGCGGTCGCATGCATGGCCGTGACCGGGCGGCCCAGGAAGATGCCGCGAGCAATGAATGCCACCGCAGCCAGGACCGTCAGCGACCAGCCCAACCGGCCGGCGACCGCCCACTGGGCGTGCCGGTAGTCGCCGGCGAGCAGCGCGATCAGCCAGCAGGCCGCGCACACCAGCGCCAGCGCGCCGACACAGCGGGCCGTGCGGGAATCGACGTGCACGACTACACGCTGGCGACCACGGAGCCTCGGTACCACATCGGCCGACGGCAGCTTCACAGTCACCTCCGGGTTCGCTCGCTGGCAATTCAGCGGCTCGCCGGCCGCTGCCACCATCGGTCATCTGGCTACCAGGAACGTTACGCCTGATCACAGCCGTGCTGACCCGGAATCCTACGAGCGTCCTGCCGCACTGTCAGGGGTGGCGGGAAAATACTTCAACACACCTTCCTGCACCACAGTTGCGATGAGCTTCCCCGAGCGATCAAAAAAGTGCCCCGAACCCAACCCACGTGAATCGGCGGCCACCGGTGACGACGTCGAGTAGAGCACCCAATCATCGAAGTTGACCTGCCGGTGAAACCACACCGAGTGGTTGGCAGAGGCCGCAAAGATGCGATCGAAGCCCCAGGACAGACCATGGGTGGTAATGACCGAGTCCAGCACGGTGGTGTCCGAGGAGTACAACAGTGTCGCCGTGTGCAGCACCGGGTCGTCGGGCATCTCCCCTAGTGCCTTGACCCAGACCCGGTTGTAGGCAAGCCGATCGCCCTTGTCCCGCATTATCCAGGCCGGGTCGTTGGCGTAGCGCCATTCGATCGGTTGCAGCGCGTTGACAAAATGCGGGACGGTCTCCTCGTAACCGCGCAACAGCTCACCGATCGGCGGCCGGGTATGAGGCTCGGCCACCTGCGGCGGATCCAGCGCATGCTCGTGCCCGCGACCACCGGCCATGTAAGACACCATCGCCGAGGACAGCAACGTGCCGTCCTGTACCGCATCGACGCGCCGGTTGGCGAAGCGCCGCTCATCGCGCAGTCGTATCACCTGGAACTCGATGTCCTTGGCCGTGTCACCGCCGTTGATGAAGTGCACCGAGAATGCGCTGGGCGGTAGGTGGTGGCGGGTTAGCGTTCGGCTGCTCGCGACGAATGACTGCGCCATGAGCTGGCCACCAAATGTCCGGAGCGGGTTTTTGCTGGGGTGGGATCCGGTGAACAGGTCGCTTGCGACGGCGTTGAGGTCCAATACCGCCAGTAGTTCATCGAAGTCGGACATGGGTTTACCGTCCGGCACGACCCGGCTAGACGTCATCTTCCCCGATCCGGTGCACGTGGATCAGGTTGGTCGAACCCACTGTGCCTGGCGGCGCACCCGCGACGATGACCACCAAGTCACCACGCTTGTAGCGGGCGAGTTCGAGCAGCGATTTGTCGACCTGGCGGATCATGCCATCGGTGGACTGCATCTTCGGCACGATGAACGTCTCGGTGCCCCAGGTCATCGCCAGTTGGCTGCGCACCTCGGGCCACGCGGTGAAGGCCAGCAGCGGCAGCGGGGTATGCAGGCGGGCCAGTCGCCGCACGGTATCACCGGACTGAGTGAAGGCCACCAAGGCCTTGGCGTCGAGTCGTTCGCCGATGTCACGGGCCGCATACGAGATGACCCCACGCTTGGTCCGGGGAATGTGTGTCAACGGCGGTGCGGCCGTGGAGTTCTCCTCGACCGCGCAGATGATGCGCGACATTGTCCGGACCGCAGCAAGGGGGTACTTCCCTACCGAGGTTTCCCCGGACAGCATCAGCGCGTCGGCGCCATCGAGCACCGCGTTGGCGACGTCGGAGGCCTCAGCTCGGGTCGGCCGCGAGTTCTCGATCATCGAGTCGAGCATCTGGGTCGCCACAATGACCGGCTTGGCGTTCTCCCGGGCCATCTGGATGGCTCGCTTCTGTACCAGCGGGACCTCTTCGAGCGGCAGCTCAACACCTAGGTCGCCCCGAGCGACCATGACGGCGTCGAACGCCAGCACGATCGCTTCGAGATTGTCGATGGCTTCCGGCTTCTCCAGCTTGGCGATCACCGGCACCCGTCGCCCGATCCGATCCATCACCTCGTGGACCAGTTCGACATCGGCCGGGGAGCGGACGAAGGAAAGCGCCACCATGTCGACGCCGAGGTTCAGCGCGAACGTGAGATCCTCGATGTCCTTCTCCGACAGGGCCGGCGCGGTCACGTTCATTCCGGGCAACGAGATGCCCTTGTTGTCGCTGACCGGGCCGCCTTCGACGACGGTGCAGACCACGTCGTCGCCCTCGACGGCGTCGACCACCAATGCGACTTTGCCGTCGTCGACCAGCACCCGGTCACCGGCCACCGCGTCCTGGGCTAGCCGCTTGTAGGTGGTGGACACCCGATCGTGGCTGCCCTCGCAGGCGCCCACGGTGATCCGGACGGTTTCGCCTTCGGCCCAGTGGGTGGCCCCGGAGGCGAAGCGTCCCAACCTGATCTTCGGGCCCTGCAGGTCGGCGAGCACGCCGACCGCGCGCCCGGTGGCGTCGGAGGCTACCCGGACCCGCTCATAGGCGACCTTGTGATCGTCGTAGTCGCCGTGGCTGAAGTTCATTCGGGCGACGTCCATTCCGGCCTCGACCAGCGCTCTGACCAGGTCGTCCCGCTGGGTGGCCGGCCCGAGAGTGCAGACGATTTTCCCGCGTCTCGTCACGACGACTCAGCATAGTCGCGACGGCGGTAGGGCCGGCACCGCCGGGTCGGCACACCGGTCAACACCACCGCGGGCAGCCCAGCCAACCAGACCGCGGGTAGGCGCGGCTATCCGCTGATCGTCGGCACTAACGGGAAGCCTGGCAGGTTGCGCAGCACCGTCCACGCGATCACCGCGACCGCCACAGCAATCATCACCGGTATCGGGAGCGCCAAGTCGCCGTGGCGGCGGCGCAGCAGGACCCAACTGGCCAGCACTGGGACGCCGACAAGCAGAAAGACATTGTCGTTGATGCTGGCCGCCAGCTCACCGTGTAGCAGATCGTGGATCATCCGCAGACCCCCGCACGCGGGGCAGTTCCAGCCCGTAAGCAACTTGAATAGGCACGGTGGATATAGCGAATTCGAGTTGTGCGGGTCGACAAGTCCGATGTAGCCAAGCGCGCCGGCCAATAGCACGACCGAACCGGCCGCGGCGTAGCGACGTTGACGCCCGCTAGCTTCCATCGCGCAAGGGACGACCCCAAGGGTCGCCGACTTTGTCGGTCAATATCAGCAGGGCGTCAATGACGCCCCAGATGACGGCGCCCAAACCGCACGTCACCCAGCCCACCAGCAGCTGCGCGATGCCCAGGCCGGTATGGCCCAGGTAGATTCGCCCGATCCCGGCGATGCCGAACAGTCCAAGCAACTGCAACAGGCCGGCAACAGTCTTCGATTTGTCGGAAAATGGTTGGCCGGTGACCGGATGGCGACCATATGGCGCGAACGGGTCAAAGTAAGAGCCAGGCCCCGGATATTGCGGATAAGGCGGTGGATATCCGGGTGGTGCGGATTGCCAGCCCGGCTCGAAGGCACCGTGCTGCAGGGGATCGGTCACGCCTTTCAGCATGCCAGATCGAGCCGGGCGCACGACCCGTGCCGGCCGTAGGCCCATGCGTTCCCAACATCGGCGCGGCAGAGCAGGAGTGTTCGTTGTGCCCGGCTGCGAGCGACCGTGTGCGCCTCAGCATGTCGTTGTGAGGCGGGCAACCGGTGCACCTCCGCTCAGAGATTCATTTCCTGAGTTGGCTCAAATTGGTGCGCACCGAGGGTCGGGCACATCGCACGGCCACAACTCTCACATGTGTCACTGCACCGGGCGACACCCGATGTGCCCGGCTCTCAGCGACAGCTGCCTGACCGGCGGTTTTGTTCCCGAGTTGGTCGCGGCTGTGCGGGATTGGAGGCGGGCGTTGACCTGCAGAAACCGAGTTGTCGCGCTTAGCTGGGCACAGCGACCATCGCCGACGGCGAAGGCCAGTGTTGCGGACGTGACGAAAGAGCGGTACGGACAGATATTCATGTGGCGGTCGGGCATCGGAGGCAGCGCCCCGGCGTCGCGTGCGCGTCCGGGTTGCGAAAAAATATGGAACCTGCCGGGCTTGCTAGCCTACTGGGCTTAGTGGTCTGGCTCGTAAGCGCGTCGGGGTTCGGCTGATTACCGTTCCAGCCGGTGGCCATTTTGTGACCGGGAACTTCGTCGGCGCATCGTTCCGGCTGCGGCAACGGCCGCCCGATCGGCGGTCTATTGAGTCCAGCACCGGCGACCAGGCAGTGCCGTCGTGGGTCGTCATTGTCGACGCCGTCGAAGCCGCCACCAACGGCGGCGTCTCGAGCTGAAATCGTCTTGCCGTCGAATGCCGTCCGGCTCAGCAGGGTCGTCCCCAGGTCCGGCGACCGCCAATTCATCCGGCTTGGCCGGATCGGGGATGGGCGCCGCCTTCTCGGGCACCTCGGGCTCGGTTTCGTCGTGTGCCTCCGAAGCCAACGCTGCCGGCTCCTCGGGCGCGGCCGATGCAGCTTCGGCGTCGACCTGGTGCGCGGCTGGCGCCTGGCCCGCGAGGTCGCCCGGTTGTTCCCGCTCGATATCGGCTTCGGAGGTCTCCTCGACAGCGGGGGTTGACTCACCATCCCGGTCTGCTACTTGGACAACGGATTCCGCGGCCACTTCATCGGTGACCTCGGCGACTTCGGCTTTCACCGCTTCCGCCACATCGTCGGGTTGGTTCGGTTCCCCCGGGCCAACCGGCCCCACAGCGCTCGCAGCGGAGGCCACAGCAGCGGCGGCGAGTTCAGCCGGTTCACGTTCCAGCGCCTCATCAACAACATACTCGCTGCCACGCAGGGCCCCAGGAGCCTCGCGCCCCTTCGGCGCCAAGATGATGTACACCACGGCCCCGATAAACACGAAGGTGGACGTGAACGAATTGATCCGGATGCCGGCAATAAGCGTGGCGGGATCGTCACGCAGCAGCTCAACACAGAATCGCCCGGCGCAGTAGAAAGCGACATAGAACCCAAACAGTCGCCCGTGGCCGATGATGAACCGGCGGTCAATGTAGATCAATGCGACGAATACCAAAACATTCCAGATCAATTCGTAGAGGAACGTTGGCTGCACGACGAACGCCACCTGACCCGTCGAGACGCCGTCCAGCGAATTCGGGACGTCGAATCCGGAGGGGTCCCGGCGGTAGAAGATCTCCAAACCCCACGGCATAGTGGTTTCCCGGCCGTAGAGCTCTTGATTGAAGTAGTTTCCGAGCCGACCGATAGCCTGCGCCAACACGACACCAGGCGCCACCGCATCAAGCAAGACGGGCAGCGGGATTCCACAACGCCGGCAGCCAATCCACGCGCCCATGACACCAAGGGTTACCGCACCCCAGATGCCCAGGCCCCCATCCCAGATTCGCAGTGCCGCGGCCAGCCCGGCACCACCGTCACCGAAATATGTCCGCCAGTCGGTAGCCAGGTGATAGAGCCTGCCGCCAATCAGGCCGAAAGGCACGGCCCACAAGGCGATGTCGTAGGTCATGCCGCGCTCGCCGCCGCGGGCTGTCAACCGGCGATCCCCGATCAGCAGTGCGACAATGATGCCGGTGATAACGCAAACTGCGTAGGCGCGGACGGGTAGCGGGCCCAGGTACCAAACCCCGCGCGGTGGGCTGGGGATATAGCTGGGCAACATCCGCATCATGCGGACATCCCTAGTCGTACCCCGGCAGCGAGCTCTCCGGTCAGTGCCCGCAATCTAGGCAACCCCTCGGTTAGCGCCGTCACCAATGCGGAACCAACGATGACACCGTCGGCGTATTGGGCGATCTGCGCGGCTTGAGCGCGCGACCGCACACCCAGACCGACGCCCACCGGTATGTCAGACACCGCCTTCACCCGGCCCACCAGTTCGGGTGCCGCCTGCGACACCGCATCCCGCGCCCCGGTCACCCCCATCGTCGACGCCGCGTAGACGAACCCGCGTGAAGCCTCGACGGTGGCCGCCAACCGCTCCGGTGTCGAGGACGGCGCGACCAAGAAAATGCGATCCAACCGATGCTCTTCGGATGCCGCCAGCCACTGTTGCGCCTCGTCGGGAATGAGGTCAGGAGTGATCAGGCCGAGTCCTCCGGCCGCCGCCAGATCCCGCGCGAATGCATCAACCCCATAGCGCAGCACCGGATTCCAGTAGGTCATCACTACCGCACGCCCGCCGGCGATACTGATGGCCTCGACCGCGGCTAACGTATCCCGGACTCGCACCCCGCCACGGAGCGCCGCCTCGGTTGCCCTGGCGATGGTGGGGCCGTCCATGCCCGGGTCCGAATACGGAACCCCGACTTCGATAATGTCGCAACCGGATTCAACTAGCGCTGTCATCGCGGCCACCGACGCTGGCACGTCCGGGTACCCGGTCGGCAAGTAACCAATCAATGCCGCGCGGTTGTTTGCACGGCAGGAATCGAAAACCGGCCCGAGCCTACTTGCTTCGCTCTGTTCCACCGCCACCATCAGTCGTTGCCCAGCAAGCCAAACCATTTCGCGGCCGTCTCGACATCTTTGTCGCCACGTCCCGACAGGTTCACCACAATCACCGCGCCCCTTCCCAACTCAACACCTAGCTTGAGGGCGCCGGCCACCGCGTGCGCGGATTCAATAGCCGGGATGATGCCTTCCATGCGACACAGCAGGCCAAACGCGTCCATCGCCTCGGAGTCGGTGATCGGCCGATAATCGACACGCCCGGCCTCCTTGAGCCACGCATGTTCCGGGCCCACCCCCGGATAATCCAGACCCGCGGAAATTGAATGGGATTCAATGGTCTGACCGTCCTCGTCTTGCAGCAAGTACGAGAACGATCCGTGAAATGCCCCGGGCGAACCAGCGGTGAATGTCGCGGCATGCCGGCCGGTCTCAACGCCGTCGCCGGCTGCCTCGAATCCGACCAGCCGTACGCCTGGGTCATCGAGAAACGCATGAAAAATACCAATGGCATTGGACCCGCCACCAACGCACGCGACGACGGCGTCAGGCAGCCGACCGGCCTGACCCTGGATCTGCACACGTGCCTCCATGCCGATGATTCGCTGGAAATCGCGCACCATGGTTGGAAACGGATGCGGTCCGGCCGCAGTACCAAAGCAGTAGTAGGTGTTGTCGGCGTTGGCAACCCAATCCCGGAACGCCTCATTGATGGCGTCTTTGAGCGTTTTCGAGCCCGTCTGAACCGCGACGACTTCGGCACCCAGCAATCGCATCCGGGCCACGTTTAGCGCCTGACGGGCGGTGTCGATGCCCCCCATGTAGATGACACAGTCCAGGCCGAGCAATGCGCATGCGGTGGCCGTGGCGACCCCGTGCTGGCCGGCACCGGTCTCGGCGATCACCCGGGTCTTGCCCATCCTGCGCGCCAGCAGTGCCTGCCCGAGCACGTTGTTGATCTTGTGAGAACCAGTATGGTTCAGGTCTTCTCGCTTCAGAAAGATTCGCGCCGACCCAGCGTGCTGGCTCAACCGGGTCGCCTCGTAAAGCGGCGAAGGCCGGCCCGCATAGTTCGCCTGCAGCCTGTCTAGGTCGTCCAGAAAGTCCTGGCTGACGCGCTCCTTTTGGTAGGCGGCGGTGACCTCTTCGATCACCGCCATCAGCGCCTCGGGAACGTAGCGGCCACCCCAACCACTGGGGCCGCCGAAATGGCCGCCGGAATCAGGATCGTGACTGGTCGGTTCGGCGATGGCAGCACTCATGCGCGGAAGATCCGGGGTGGATAGATCTGTCATCACCGAGGCTCAAGATGCAAGCGGCTCATCGACGGCTAGCGAGCCGGTTTCGGACAGGACGGATGGGTGCCCGCGGTAACCAGATCGGCAACCGCGGCACGTGGGTCGCCGCTGGTGACCAGACCTTCGCCTACCAACACCGCGTCAGCGCCCGCGCCGGCGTACGCCAGCAGGTCAGCGGTGCCACGCACGCCGGATTCAGCAATCCTGATCACACTGCTCGGCAAACCAGGAGCTATTCGCGCGAAGCAATCCCGGTCCACGTCCAGCGTCATGAGGTCGCGGGCGTTAACGCCAATCACCTTGGCCCCGGCCTTCAGCGCTCGGTCGGCTTCCTGCTCGGTATGGACCTCGACGAGTGCTGTCATACCCAACGATTCGGTGCGGTCCAACATCGACACCAACACCGACTGCTCCAATGCGGCGACGATGAGCAACAACATGTCGGCGCCGTGCGCACGCGCCTCATGAATCTGGTACGGCTGCACCACAAAGTCCTTGCGCAGCACCGGAATCGAAACCGAGGCCCGCACCGCGTCGAGGTCGTCGAGCGATCCCTGAAAACGCCGCTGCTCAGTCACCACGCTGACGATCCGGGCACCGCCATCCTGGTAGGCCTGGGCCAGCTTTGCCGGGTCGGCGATGGTCGCCAATGCGCCTGCCGAAGGACTAGCGCGCTTGACCTCAGCGATGACGCCGATGCCGGGCTCGCGTAGGGCGGCCATCACGTCGAGCGGCGGCGGCGCCGCAGCGGCGGCAGCCTTGATCTCCGACAGGCTCACCGAGGCTTCACGCGCGGCAACGTCGGCCCGGACTCCCTCGAGGATGGAGTCGAGCACGGTTGCCGGACTCATGCCTGCCGTTCCCTTCCCACTGTCACCCACACGCGCTCGTCAATTTCGACGACGTCCATGAAGGGTAGCGACCGTCAGCGCGCGGTCCGTCACCGCCCCTCGGTGTCAGACTCCTGCTCCCGATCGGTCGGGTCACGGCCCTCGTCAAGAGCTTCCCAAATCATTCGCTCCGACATCCGCGGCCCCATATCCGGCCCGTCGTCTTGCGGAGCCGCCCGGCCGGCCGCATTCGAGTGCTGGCGCCGGGCAATCGACCGGCGGGCGCGGGGCGCCGCATATCTCGCCATGTCCTCGCCAGCCGACCCGCGAATCGCCGCCGAACTCATCAAGAAGACGGCAGCGAGCAAAGCACACACTGCCGCCAACACCGCCGCCACCGCGCCCCAATAGTGCCGGGCGCTTCCGACCAGCGTCACCACTGGGACATGGGCAAGATCGGCTCCGCGGGCCGCGACATCCGGGACCACCCACAGACTGATGCCGAGGTAGCCGACCGCGAAGCTGGCCGCGGCCAGCAACACTGCCAGCGCCCGCAGCGGCCAGCCGCGCACCGCGAGCGCCGCCACCGCCGCGGCCAGCATCAGCAGCGCTAACGGCAGCAAAGCGGTCGACCACGACGCACCGGTCAGCGTCACCTCCTTCGGCGGCCCCAGCTCGTCGAATGACCCGATGACCACCCAGGGCAGCCGTGCGGCCATCCACAGCGCCCCGGCGGCAACCACCAACAGCAACTGGGCGATGCCGATCATCGGCCTGGCCCGGCGGTTGGGCCGAACACTGCCGGCATTAGCAGCCACTGCGGTTCGCGCCCGGAGCGGCCAGCGTCTCGGCGGCAGCGATCGCGTTGAGCACAGCCCGAGCCTTGTTCCTCGCCTCGTTGTATTCGTAGGATCCGTTGGAGTCGGCCACCACACCACCGCCTGCCTGGACATAAGCCGTGCCGTTACGCATCAGCGCGGTGCGGATGGCGATGGCGAAGTCAGCGTTGCCGGCGAAGTCAAGGTAACCGACGACACCGCCGTAAAGGCCGCGGCGTGTCTTCTCCACCTCTTCGATCAGCTCCATCGCCCGCACCTTCGGCGCGCCCGACAGCGTGCCGGCCGGAAAGCAGGCGGTCACCGCGTCCAGCGCGGTGCGCCCTTCGCCGAGCTTCCCGGTCACCGTGGACACCAGGTGCATCACGTGGCTGTACCGCTCGATGTGGCTGTAATCCTCGACCCGAACAGTGCCCGGCGTGCAGACCCGACCCAGGTCGTTTCGGCCGAGGTCGACCAGCATCAGATGCTCGGCACGTTCTTTGTCGTCCGCCAGCAGCTCTTTTTCCAGAAGCACGTCCTCGTCGTCTGTCCTTCCGCGCCACCGGGTTCCGGCGATCGGATGCGTCGTCGCCCAGCCTTCGTGGACCGTTACCAGCGCCTCCGGACTGGATCCAACAATCGAAAAGTCCACTGCACCATCACTATTCGGCACCTGCAGTAGATACATGTAGGGACTTGGGTTGGTTACCCGCAGAATTCGGTACACGTCGATGGGATCGACATCGGTGTCCATCTCGAAGCGCTGCGAGGGCACCACCTGGAACGCTTCACCGGCTGCAATCTGATCCACCAAGTATTCGACGATCGCACCATATTCTTCGACGGTGCGTTGCGCACGGTGGCGCGGCTCGGGTCGGCTGAAGGTGGCCACGGTTGACGGTAGTGGTTGGCCGAGCGCTGCGGTCATCACGTCCAGCCGAGCGACCGCGTCGTCGTAGGCCCAGTCGACCCGCTCGTCGGTGCCGTTCCAGTTCACGGCGTTGGCGATCAACGTGATGGTGCCCTCGTGGTGATCGACCGCCGCCACATCGGTGGCCAGCAACAGCAGCATGTCCGGCAGGCAGAGGTCATCGACGGCCCGTTCCGGCAATCGTTCCAGCCGTCGCACCATGTCATAGGCGAAGAAACCGACCATGCCACCCGACAGCGGCGGAAGACCCGGCTCGGACTGACGATCCGCCGTAGCCAGCAGCTCCAAGGTCACCTGCAGCGCCCGCAGCGGGTCTCCGCCAGTGGGAGCGTCCTTGGGCACGGCACCCAGCCATACCGCTTGCCCCTCACGCACGGTCAACGCCGTTGGCGCCCCCGCACCGATAAACGACCATCGCGACCACGACCGGCCGTTCTCGGCCGACTCCAGCAGGAACGTACCCGGGCGATTGGCGGCGAGCTTGCGGTAGGCCGACAGCGGCGTCTCGCTGTCGGCCAAGACCTTGCGAGTCACCGGAACCACCCGGTGCTCGGCCGCCAGGAGGCGGAAATCCTCACGCGAGGTGGTGGCTGCGAGGTCGGCGTGCACCGAACCATCTTCCCAGATACGCCGATCGGCCCGGGCGTAGCCCGACGACGATGCACGCCGCGCAAACGGCGCGCATGGGGGCACCCCCAGCCGCGAAGCGGCGCGCAAGGAGTCGGGCAATCGGTTGTAGCCTGACGACTATGAAAACCGGTGACACGGTAGCCGACTTCGAACTGCCCGATCAGACCGGGACTCCTCGCAGGCTTAGCGTCCTGCTATCCGACGGACCCGTGGTCCTGTTCTTCTATCCGGCGGCGATGACGCCTGGCTGCACCAAAGAAGCCTGCCACTTCCGCGACTTGGCCAAAGAATTCGCCGAGGTCAGGGCCAGCCGGGTCGGCATCAGCACCGATCCCGTTCGAAAGCAGGCCAAATTCGCCGAGGTGCGGCGTTTCGACTACCCGCTGCTTTCGGACGCCCAAGGCACGGTCGCCGCCCAATTCGGGGTCAAGCGCGGTCTGTTGGGCAAGTTGATGCCGGTCAAACGCACGACCTTTGTCATCGACACCGACCGTAAGGTGCTCGACGTGATCTCCAGCGAATTCAGCATGGACGCCCACGCCGACAAAGCGTTAGCGACGCTGCGGGCAATCAGATCTGGATAGCGGCGGCGAAAACCATCGCTTGCGCACGGATTCATCACGGGACGACGGCAAGAAACAGGTAAGCAGCCAGCAACACCAGATGCACCTCGCCCTGCAGACGGGTGGCCCGACCGGGAACCACGGTCAGCACGCTGACCACAACCGTGAGCACCAGCAGCACCAACTGAATGGCACCGAGGCCAAGTTGCAGCGGGCCACTGAGCCACAGGGAAGCAAGGGCGATGGTCGGGATGGTGAGTCCAATACTCGCCATCGCGGAACCGTACGCCAGATTGAGGCTGGTCTGCAGGCGGCCTTGCCGGGCCGCGCGGGCCGCCGCAAGTGTCTCCGGCAACAGCACCAGTGTGGCGATGACCACGCCGACGAAGGATTGCGGAAACCCGGCCGCCGAGACGACCTCCTCGATGACCGGCGATTCCACCTTGGCCAGACCCACCACCGCAACCAAAGCGACGAGCAGCAATCCAAGGCTCAGCAGCGCCGCGCGGGTGCTCGGTGGATCGGCGTGGCTGTCATCCTCGACCGCGCCCTTTTGCGCCACCGGTAGGAAGAAGTCTCGATGCCGGACAGTCTGGGTGAACAGGAACAACACGTAGAGTCCCAGCGACGCGGCGCCGGCGAAGATGAGCTGGCCGGGCGATAGCTCGGGGCCCGACTGACTGGTGGTGAACGTGGGCAGCACCAGGCTCAGCGTCGCCAGTGTGGTGACCGTGGCCAGCGCGGCGCCGCTGCCGTGGGGGTTGAACAACGTCACGCCATAGCGCAGCGAACCCAGCAGCAGGGACAACCCGGCGATCCCGTTGGTGGTGATCATCACCGCGGCGAACACGGTGTCGCGGGCGAGCGTCGCCGCATCGTCCCCGCCGGACACCATGAGCGCAACGATCAGCGCCACCTCGATGGTCGTCACCGCGACCGCGAGCACCAGCGAACCGAATGGCTCACCCACCCGGGCCGCCACCACCTCGGCATGGTTGACCGCGGCCAGGACAGCACCGGCTAACAGCACCGCCGCTAGCAAGCCCACCACCGGGCCGATCTGCTTTCCCCAGGTCAATACCAGCGCGACAAAGGCCAGCGAAGGCAGCACAACGGTCCAGGGCACTCGTTTCAGCATCGACCGCCATTCTCATCGACGCCATCGCCCGGACGGGCAACCCCCCTTGACATCTGCATGGATCCCAAGGTGGTATGTCCGCGCTCGCTCGGCGGCGTGTCGATGGGCACTCTTGCCTCGCGGGCGACCACTGCAATCTGTTGCGCCGCGAGCCGCTAGCCCCAGTCTTTCCGCGGCGGGTTAGTCGTCGGGTTCTAACAACACCGCGGCATCGAAGCAACTGTGATCGCCGGTATGGCAGGCACCGCCGACCTGGTCAACCGTCAACAATACGGCGTCGCCGTCACAATCCAGGCGCACCGAGTGAACGTGCTGGGTGTGGCCGGACGTCGCGCCCTTGACCCATTGTTCGGCACGGGATCGCGAATAGTAAGTGGCCTCACGGGTTTGCAGGGTACGGGCCAAGGCCTCGTCGTTCATCCAGGCAACCATCAGCACGTCACCGCTGCCCCGCTCCTGGACGACGGCGGTAACCAGTCCGTCGGCATTACGCTTCAACCGCGCCGCGATCTTTGGGTCGAGTGTCATCGCACGGTGATTCCTTCCGCGGCCAGGGCCGCCTTCACCTGACCGATCGTCAGCTCCCGGAAGTGAAAGACGCTGGCCGCCAACACTGCATCGGCCCCCGCGGCAACCGCTGGCGCGAAGTGCTCCACAGCACCGGCGCCCCCGCTGGCGATTACCGGCACCGTGACCGCGGCACGGACCGCACGCAGCAAAGCCAGGTCGAATCCGGCTTTGGTGCCGTCGGCGTCCATCGAGTTGAGCAGGATCTCCCCCACACCGAGGTCGGCGCCACGGGCCGCCCACTGCACGGCGTCCATACCGGTGCCACGACGACCGCCGTGAGTGGTGACCTCCCAACCCGACGGTGTCGGGGCTGATCCCACCGGAACTGTGCGCGCGTCGACGGACAACACGATGCACTGCGAGCCGAACTGCCTCGCCATGTCCGCCAGCAAGTCCGGGCAAGCGATGGCGGCCGTGTTGACGGCGACTTTGTCAGCCCCAGCCCGTAGCAGCGAATCGACGTCGGCGACGGTGCGTACCCCACCGCCCACCGTCAGCGGGATGAACACCTGCTCGGCGGTGCGGCGCACCACCTCCAGCATGGTGGCTCTTCCGGACGACGACGCGGTCACGTCGAGAAAGGTCAACTCGTCCGCGCCCTCCGCGTCATAGACGGCGGCGAGTTCCACGGGATCACCGGCGTCGCGGAGGTTCTCGAAGTTGACTCCCTTGACCACCCGCCCATCGTCGACATCCAGACACGGGATCACGCGTACCGCGAGGCCCCCAGCCCCCGGAAGGTCACGGTCGGCATACATCTCAGTAGTCCTCTGGTTCCCCTATGCTGCCAAGAATCTCGAGGATCTGGGCATGCACGCGCGGTGGCCCGGCCAAGGCAGAACGCGATGCAGGGGTCCACGGTTGCCCAGCCAGGTCGGTGACCACGCCACCGGCGGCTCGTACCAACGCCACCCCAGCGGCATGGTCCCAAACGTGACCTCCGAAACTTATTGCACCACCGAGTATCCCGTCAGCGACGAAGACGAGATCGATGCCGGTGGATCCGTGCATGCGCAGCCGCGATGACACTCGGCTGAGCTTTTCCAGCACCGCCAGTCGATATCGCCCCGGGAACTGGCCCCGTGAGTCGGCGCTGAATGTGCCGACGCCGACGAGCACGTTGGCCAGTTCGGCGTCAGCCAGCGGCGGCTGCGGTACACCGTTCTTGATCAGCGGACCACCCGCCACGGCGGTATAGCGTGGGTCGGTGAATGGCATCCAGGTCAAGCCGGCCACCGGAACTCCGTCGTGCAGCAGGCCCAACAGGATCGCAGCCAACGGCGATCCGGCGGCGTAGTTGATTGTGCCGTCGATGGGGTCCAGTACCCACACCCACCGCGAGTCGACTGCCGGGCCGCCGAACTCCTCGCCGTGCACCTCGATGCCGGTGGCCGCCACCAGCGCTGCGACAACCTGCCGCTCGATCGCTAGATCGACTTCGGTGGCGAAGTCGTTACCCTTCTTGCGGACCGCTGAATCGGCGCGATGACCGACGAGAAAGAGCGCCGTTGCGGCATCCAGGATCGCCGACGCCTGTTCAACCAGCGGGGCAACCAACGAATCCAAGTGCATCGCCGATCTAGTCCCGAACCGCGGCCAACGCTTGCGGCAAGGTGAACCGACGGGCGTAGAGGGCCTTGCCGACGATGGCCCCCTCGACGCCGCGGTGCGTGAGAGTCGCAATGGCGCGCAGGTCATCGAGGCTGGACACACCTCCGGACGCGATCACCGGGGCGTCGGTGCGGTCGGCAACACCGGCCAGCAGGTCCAGATTGGGGCCGCCCAGGGTGCCGTCCTTGGTGATATCGGTCACGACGAACCGCGAACATCCTTCACTGTCTAGGCGTTCTAGCACGTCCCACAGGTCGCCGCCGTCGGTTTCCCAGCCGCGTCCGCGCAACCGATGCTCGCCGTCGATGATCTGGACGTCCAAGCCGACGGCGACCTGGTCGCCGTGCTCGCCAATCACCCGGGCACACCACTGCGGGTTTTCCAGGGCAGCAGTGCCCACATTGACCCGAGCGCATCCGGTGGCCAGCGCCGCGGCCAGCGACTCGTCGTCTCGAATACCGCCGGATAGCTCAACCTGTACGTCGAGCTTGCCGACAACCTCGGCAAGCAGTTCGTGGTTGGAACCGCGGCCGAACGCAGCATCCAGGTCCACCAAATGGATCCACTCGGCGCCATCGCGTTGCCAGCCCAACGCGGCATCCACCGCTGAGCCGTACTCGGTTTGGCTGCCGGCCTTCCCTTGAACGAGGCGCACGGCACGACCCTCGACCACGTCGACGGCGGGCAAAAGTATCAGCGGCATCACCAGTATCCTTTAAAGTCCATCAACCCAGCTGCTCAGTACGGCTGCACCGGCATCGCCACTCTTCTCCGGATGAAACTGGGTGGCGGCCAATGCGCCGTCCTCCACCGCAGCGAGGAACGGCGCCCGATATGTGGCCCAGGTCAGCAGCGCGTCGGGTGAGCCTTCCCATCGCTGCGCGGCATAGGAATGCACGAAATAAAACCGGGCGTCGACGTCCAACCCTTTGAACAGCGCGCTGCCCGCAGCGGAATCCACGACATTCCAGCCCATGTGCGGAATCACCGGGGCCTCAAGTCGAATGACCGCCCCCGGCCAGTGCCCGCAGCCTGGCGTCTGCACACCGAATTCGACCCCGCAAGCAAACAGAATCTGCATACCGACACAGACCCCCAGCACCGGGCGGCCGGCGGCCACCCGCTCGGCGATGATTCGCTCTCCGCTGATCTTGCGCAGGCCCGCCATGCACGCCGCGAAAGCACCGACGCCCGGCACCACCAGTCCGTCAGCGGTCATTGCGGCGTCGGTATCGGCGGTTACTTCGACCTCGGCGCCTACTCGTTGCAGCGCACGTTGGGCCGACCGCAGGTTTCCTGAGCCGTAGTCAAGGACTACAACCGATTTTGCTGTCACAGAGCACCTTTGGTGGACGGCACGCCTGACACCCGAGGATCTGGCTCGACCGCTTGACGCAACGCGCGCGCGACGGCCTTGTATTGAGCTTCGGTGATATGGTGCGGGTCGCGCCCGTACAACACGCGGACGTGCAGCGCGATGCGGGCGTTGGCCGCCAACGATTCGAACACGTGCCGGTTGATGACGGTGTGGTAGGGCACTGAACTGCCGGCAATAGTGGTGTGCTGCAGGTGATCCGGCTCTCCGGTATGCACGCAATAGGGGCGGCCGGATAAGTCGACGGCGGCGTGGGCCAGTGTTTCGTCCATCGGGATGAAGGCATCGCCAAACCGGCGGATGCCCCTCTTGTCACCTAGGGCCTGCCCGAGCGCGGTGCCCAGCGCGATTGCCGTGTCCTCGATGGTGTGATGGGCTTCGATTTCGACATCACCTGTGGCGCGCACGGTGAGGTCGAAGCTGGCGTGACTGCCCAGCGCGGTCAACATGTGGTCGTAGAACGGAACACCGGTGTCGACGGCCACCTGCCCGGTACCGTCAAGGTCGAGCTCGATGACGATATCGGATTCGCGGGTACGCCGTTCGATACGCGCCCGCCGGCTAGCTTTGGCTGTCTGGGTGGTTGTCATGGCGCTCCTACAGGACTGCGGGTGACGGGGACCAGGTCGGTGGCGATCCGGGCGCTTGCCCGCAGGAACGCATCGTTCTCCTCAGCCAGCCCGGTGGTGGCCCGCAGATAGCCGGGAATCCCAACGTCGCGGATCAAAATGCCGGCCTCCAGATAGCGCCGCCAGGCGGCCGGCGCATCGGCAAACTCGCCGAACAACACGAAGTTGGCATCGCTTGGGATGACTCGAAAACCCATGTCGTTCAATGAGGTTGTTACGCGTTCGCGTTCGGCGATCAGTGCGGCGACACTGCTCAAGGTGTCGTCGGAGTGCCGCAGCGCGGCCCGGGCCGCGGCTTGAGTGACCGACGACAGGTGATACGGCAACCGCACCAGCAGCATTGCGTCGATCACCGCGGGCGTAGCGATCAGGTATCCGAGCCTGCCGCCGGCGAAAGCGAATGCCTTGCTCATGGTGCGCGTGACGACGAGCTTGCTCGGATACTCCTCGACCAGCGACACCGCGCTGGGCTGCGAGGAGAACTCGCCGTAGGCCTCGTCGACGATCGCAATTCCGGGCGCAACGTCCAGCAGCTTACACAGGTCAGGTAACGAAACACTTTGTCCGGACGGGTTGTTAGGGCTAGCAATGAACACCACATCGGGTTTGCGATCGACCACAGCCGCGACGGCGACGTCCACGTCGAGACCGAAGTCATTGGCGCGGGACGCCTCGATCCATTCCGTGTGGGTGCCGTCGGAGATGATCGGGTGCATCGAATAGGACGGTACGAAACCGATCGCGCTACGCCCCGGACCGCCAAACGCCTGTAACAGTTGCTGCAGAATCTCATTGGAACCGTTGGCAGCCCATATGTTTTCGACACCAAGCTGGATTCCGGTCTGCGCGGTGAGATAGCCGGCCAAGTCAGCACGCAGAGCCACGGCGTCGCGGTCGGGGTAGCGGTGCAAGTCGATGGCCGCTTCCCGCACCGATCGCACCACGTCGTCAACCAGCGCCCGGGTAGGCGGGTGCGGGTTCTCGTTGGTGTTCAGCCGTACCGGAACAGCTAATTGCGGTGCACCGTATGGTGCTTTACCACGCAAGTCGGCGCGCAGCGGCAAGTCGTCCAATGTAACCGGGTGTCCGGACCTGGTCATCGCTCGAACCTCCGCCGTACCGCCTCACCGTGCGCCGGCAAGTCCTCGGCCGTGGCGAGCGTGATCACGTGTCCGGAAACGTCTTTGAGGGCCGCCTCCGTGTATTCCACGACGTGGATGCCGCGCAGGAACGTCTGCACCGACAGGCCGCTGGAATGCCGGGCGCAGCCCGCGGTCGGCAGTACATGGTTGGATCCCGCGCAGTAGTCGCCGAGGCTCACCGGGGACCACGGGCCGACGAAAATGGCTCCCGCCGAGCGGATCCGGCTGGCAACCTGCGGGGCATCGGCGGTCTGAATCTCCAAATGCTCAGCGGCGTAAGCGTTCACCACCAAGACGGCGGCGTCCACGTCGTCGACCAGGACGATCGCCGATTGGCGTCCGGTCAGCGCGGCCGTCACCCGTTCGCGGTGCACCGTAGTCTGCAGCTGGCCAGCCAGTTCGGCGTCGGTGGCATCGGCCAGGTCCTCACTCGGAGTGACCAGCACGCTGGCAGCCAACTCGTCGTGTTCGGCCTGGCTAATCAGGTCGGCGGCCACATGCACCGGGTCGGCGGTGTGATCGGCGAGGATAGCGATCTCGGTTGGCCCCGCTTCGGCGTCGATGCCCACCCGCGAACGGCACAGTCGCTTGGCGGCCGTGACATAGATGTTGCCAGGCCCGGTGATCATGTCGACCGGTGTCAGTGCTGCGCCGTCGGTGTCGGTGCCGCCGTAAGCCAGCAACGCCACCGCCTGAGCGCCGCCGACCGCCCAGACCTCATCGACGCCCAGCAGCCGGGCCGCGGCCAGAATGGTCGGATGCGGCATTCCATCCCACTGCGCCTGCGGCGGGCTGGCTACCACCAACGAGTCGACGCCCGCGGCTTGGGCGGGCACCACGTTCATCACCACGCTGGATGGGTACACCGCATTGCCCCCCGGCACGTACAGGCCTACCCGCTCGACCGGAACCCACCGCTCGGTGACCGTCGCGCCCGGGCCCAGTGTGGTTGTGACGTCGGTGCGACGCTGCCCGGAGTGCACGGCGCGGGTCCGCTCGACCATCACCTGCAACGCTTCGCAGACGTCGCAGTCCAGTCCGGCCAGCGCCGCGTCCAGCGCTGCGTCTGGCACCCGGATGGCATGGGGCCGCACACCGTCGAACGATGCGCCGAAGTCCAGCGCGGCCTCGGCCCCGCGCTCGGCGACGGCCGCCACAATGGGCCGTACCGTCGGCAGCACGGCTTCCACATCGGCGCCGCCGCGTGGCAGAGCGGCCCGCAGCTCGGCAGCTGTCAACTCGGCTCCCCGCAAGTCGATACGGGTAAGCACGGGCGGCGGCGCGGTCACGTAGACCATTCTCCCAGAGCAGCTCAAGTCGATATCTGACCGGTACAGTGCAGTAGAAAGGACCGGCAAAGAGGAGCCGCCATGTCCGCAAAGGATCACCCGAATAACGCCCCGGGCGTTCCGATGGTGTTCCCGCTCTGGCTCGAGCGTCTGCAGGTCAAGTACATCAACCGGGCGCTCAAACCGATAGCGCGCTACCTACCCGGAACGGCCACGATCGAGCACCGCGGTCGCAAGTCTGGAAAGCCATACCAAACGATTGTGACCGCCTACCGCAAGGACGGTGTGCTGGCGATCGCGCTCGCGCACGGTAAGACGGATTGGGTCAAGAACGTGTTGGCCGCGGGCGAAGCCGACGTGCACTTCGCCCGCGGCGTTGTTCACGTCATCAACCCCCGGATTGTGCCCGCCGGCTCCGACGGTCAGGGGCTGCCGCGGATGGCGCGCTTGCAGCTGCGCCGGATCGGGGTCTTCGTCGGCGATATCGCCTGAGCCTAAGGCCCCGGCCGACGTCAGGACGGTTTGCGGGCCTCGATGAGCGCGCGGGTGGAGTAGGTGACGAAGGGCCCTTCGGCCTGGATGCGCTCATGCAGTGCACGCAGCCGATCGTGGTAGCCCTCGACGGTGAAGTCCGGCAGAAACCAGATCACCTTGCGCAGAAAGTAGATGACGGCACCGACGTCGAAGAATTCCACCCGCAACCGCTCCATCTGCAGGTCGACGATCTCGAGGCCGGCGTCGGTGATGCAGGTGCGCACAACCTGCGCGTACTGATCGGCCCCGTTGTGTTCTCGCGGCCCGAGGAAATGCTCGCGCAGGTCCCACAGCGTGGCCGGTCCGACGTGTTGGGCGAAGTAACTGCCGCCAGCCCGGAGAACCCGGGCAATCTCGGTCCACCATCGGGTGCTGGGGTGGCGGCTGGTCACCAGGTCAAACGCCGCATCGGCAAAGGGCAGTGGCGGTTTATCGCCGGTGATGACGACGACCGCGCCCAGCGGATGCAGCCGCCTAGTGGCCATAGCCGCGTTGGGTGGCCACGCTTCGGTAGCGACCATGGTGGGCGGGAAGTTGCCCGCGCCGGCTAGCACCTCTCCGCCGCCTGTCTCAAGATCTAAGGCAGCCGTCGCGTTCGCCAGCCGCTGACTGAGTTGTCGTTGATAGCCCCATGACGGGCGTTCTTCGGTCGCGCGGCCGTCCAACCAGGAAAAACCCCAGCCGCCGACGGATGCTGATGCGGCTTCGGCCACGAGATCTTCGAACGTTCGCGCCACGGCGCCTACCCTATCCGGCGCCGCCTAATGGGCGCCGGGGCCGCCCGGCTACATATCCAAGCCGATGTCGAGCACGCGCACTGAGTGTGTGAGCGCCCCGACCGCCAGGTAGTCCACCCCGGTTTCGGCGTAGGTCGCCGCCGTCTGCAGGCTGAGCCCACCGGATGACTCCAGCATGACGGTGGGCGCGCGCGAGTCCCGACGCTGCACCGCGGTCTGCGTCTGCCACACCGCAAAATTGTCCAGCAGGATCAGCTCGGGTTTTTCCGGCAGCACGGCATCGAGCTGCTCAAGCGAGTCCACTTCCACCTCGCACGGCAGATCGGGTGCAGCATTTCGCACCGCACGTAGCGCGTCTACCACGGATCCGGCGGCGGCAACGTGGTTGTCCTTGATTAGCGCGGCATCACCCAACCCCAGCCGATGGTTGACGCCGCCACCGGTACGCACCGCGTATTTTTGCAGCGCGCGCAGGCCGGGCAGCGTCTTACGGGTATCGCGGATTTTCGCTTTGGTCCCGCGCACAGCATCGACCCACGCGGCCGTCGCGGTGGCGATTCCCGACAGGTGACCGACCAGGTTCAACATGGTGCGCTCGGCGGTCAACAATCCGCGCGTTTGGGCTTCCAGCGTCATAAGTGCCTCTCCCGGCGGCACCCGGGCGCCGTCCTCGACGCGGTCGAGCACCCGATAACCGTTGGTGCCCAGGACTTCGTTCAGCGTCAGCAGCGCGACATCCAATCCGGCAACCACACCGGCCTCCCGGGTCACCAGCGATGCGGTGGTCGTCGCACTGGCAGGCACCGTCGCCAATGTGGTGACATCCGGGCCGTACCGGAGGTCCTCGTCGAGCCCACGCGCGATTGCTGCTCGAGCCGCAGCCAGCTCCCAGTCGGATAACCCCATCAGCACACCGCCACTAGCGCCTGGACACACACCGCATTTGCGTCGTCGGCTCCCCGGACCACGATGCTGCGTGCCTGCTCCGGCACGGTGCACGGGTACTCCGCGCGATGATGGCAGCCACGGCTTTCGGTGCGGGCCAAGGCGGCGGCGGTCACGCTCTGCGCGACCAGCGTGAGCGCCACGTCCTCGAAATCGCGGCGACAAGCCACGTCGCGAACCTGTGCTCCGGATAGGCTGTCGCACAGCCGGTGCAGCCCGGCGGCGGCGCGGTACATCGACGCGTCCCGGCTCATCGCCCGTTGCAGGTCGCCGCGGTCCAGTGCGGTGTAGCTGATCGGTTCGGGCCAGGTCGCTGACGAGGTCGCACGCGAACGCCCGGCCGCCGCGGCGTGGGCGGCGGCGGCCTTTCCGGCGCGGCCGCCCACCACCAAACCCTCTAGCAAGCTGTTGGAGGCCAGGCGGTTGGCGCCGTGCAACCCGGTGCGGGCCACCTCGCCAGCGGCGTACAACCCGAGCAGCTCGGTCTGGCCGTACACATCGGTCACTATGCCGCCGCAGCTGTAGTGCGCACCGGGAACAACCGGGATCGGTTGCCGGACGGGGTCAATGCCGGCAGCCCGGCAGGATGCCGTGACTGTCGGGAACCGGGACGCGAAGCCCTCGATGCCGCGGGCGTCGAGGTAGACGCACGGATCGCCGGTGGCCTTCAGCCGCGCGTCGATGGCGGCGGCGACGACGTCGCGCGGCGCCAAATCACCCATCGGATGCACGCCTGCCGTTATCGAATTGCCTTGCCTGTCCACCAAGATCGCACCCTCGCCGCGGATGGCCTCGGTGATCAGCGGCCGCCGACCCCCGGCGCGTCCGGCAAAAAGCATCGTGGGGTGGAACTGGATGAACTCGAGATCGCTGACCGCGACGCCCGCCCACAATCCCAGGGCGATGCCGTCGCCGGTGGAGCCCGCCGGATTGGTGGTCGCGCTGTACAGGTGCCCGAGCCCGCCGGTGGCCAGGATCACCGACGGAGCGCTGATAATGCCGCATCCGTCCGGTCTGACCACTAATAGCCCGGTCACCGCGGTACCGTCGTGCAGCACTCGCAACGCCACGTGGCCGGTGCGGATATCGAGCATCCCGGCGGCATCCTGGAGCGCCCGCTGAACCTCGGCGCCGGTCGCGTCGCCACCCGCGTGCACGATGCGTCGCCGCGAGTGCCCGCCTTCGCGCGTCAACGCCCAACGGCCCGGGACCGATTCATCCAACCGTGCCCCAGCTCCGACCAAATCGGTAACCGCTCGGTAGCCGTCGGCGACGATCGAGTACACCGCATCGGGATCGCATAGGCCCGCGCCTGCGGCCAAGGTGTCCGCGACGTGAGCGTCGACCGAGTCGTCGTTGTCCGGCAGCACCACCGCGATACCGCCTTGCGCGTAGTGTGTCGCGGTCACGTGCGTCTGGGCAGCCTTGCTGAGCACCACGACGCTGCGCCCGGCGCGATCGGCGGCCAATGCCGCCGCCAGCCCGGCAACGCCCGTGCCGATCACGACAACATCGGCCGCATCCCGCCAAGCGGGACCGGCCATCATTCGCCACCGCCGGGATGGCCGATTTCGATCATCCGCTGCACGCTGCGACGCCCACTGGCGGCGATTCCCGGATCGACATGGACTTCGTCGGCACCCTCTACCAGGCAGCGCAACAGGGCCGCGGGGGTGATCATCTTCATGTACTTGCATGAGGCGCGGTCGTTGACCGCGCGAAAGTCGACTTCCGGTGCCGCCCGGCGAAGCTGGTGCAACATGCCGACCTCGGTGGCGACCAGCACCTGGCGGGCGCGCGTCGTGTGCGCCGCTTCGAGCATGCCGCCGGTGGACAAGATCTTTACCCGCTCGGCTGGGAATGCTCCTTCGCCGGCGAGGTATAGCGCCGAGGTTGCGCAACCACACTCCGGATGCACGAACAGTTCGGCATCGGGATGTGCGCGGGCCTGGTCAGCGAGCTCGTCGCCGTTGATCCCGGCGTGTACGTGGCATTCGCCGGCCCACACATGCAGGTTCTTGCGGCCGGTCACCCGGCGCACGTGTGCACCGAGGAATTGGTCCGGACAGAACAACACCTCGCGGTCGGGATCGATGGATGCGACCACGTCGACGGCGTTTGACGAGGTGCAGCAGATGTCGGTGAGCGCCTTGACGGCCGCCGTGGTGTTGACGTAGGAAACGACGACGGCGCCGGGATGCTCGTCCTTCCAGGCGCGCAGCTCGTCGGGGGTGATCGAATCGGCCAGCGAACAGCCGGCCCGCTGATCCGGGATCAGCACGGTTTTGTGCGGGCTGAGAATTTTGGCGGTCTCGGCCATGAAGTGCACTCCGCAGAACACGATGGTGTCCTCCGGTGCCTCGGCGGCCACCCGCGATAGCGCCAGCGAATCCCCGACGTGGTCGGCAACGTCCTGGATCGCGGGCAGCTGGTAGTTGTGCGCCAGGACGGTGGCCCCGCGCAAATGCGCCAGACGGCGAATCTCGGCGGCCCACCGTTCGTCACCGTCAACCCCGCCGTAGCCGAGCGGTGTGTTGGTGATGTCGGCAGTCAGTTCATCCACGAGCGTGTCCGTGCGATTCAGCACAGTCATTGCCGCCCCTTCCGCGCTCCAACAGGTTTTCGACTTATAATCGAAAACATGGCCCATGGTAGCACCGCCCACGAAGTGCTGGCCGTCGTCTTTCAAGTGCGCGGAGTTGGCATGAGCCGCGGTGCGGCAAAACCCCAGCTCAATGTGCTGCTGTGGCAACGTGCGAAGGAGCCGCAGCGCGGCGCGTGGTCGCTGCCGGGCGGACGGCTACGCAACGACGAAGACATGACCAGCTCGGTTCGGCGCCAACTGGCCGAGAAAGTCGACCTGCGAGAGTTGGCCCATCTAGAACAGCTCGCGGTGTTTTCCGACCCACACCGGCTGCCAGGCATCCGGATGATCGCGTCGACCTACCTGGGGGTGGTGCCCTCCCCCGCCACCCCCGAGCTGCCAGCAGACACCCGCTGGCACCCGGTGAGTTCCTTGCCGCCAATGGCGTTCGATCACGGTCCGATGGTGACCCATGCCCGCACCCGGCTGATTGCCAAGATGTCCTATACAAACATCGGATTCGCTTTGGCCCCAAAAGAATTCGCGCTCTCAACGCTGCGCGACATCTACGGCGCCGCACTGGGCTACCAGGTCGACGCAACCAACCTGCAGCGGGTACTGGCCCGTCGCAGAGTCATCACCCAAACCGGAACCATCGCGCAGTCCGGCCGCAGCGGTGGCCGCCCGGCGGCGTTGTACCGGTTTACCGACTCGCAGCTAAGAGTCACTGACGAGTTCGCCGCACTGCGGCCTCCCGGCCAGCTTTGAATCTGGTCGCACCAGCGATGGGGGAACTCGGCGTACCCAACCTGTGATAGGCGCCACGCCGCGCTGGCCTCGGAGTCGGCCCTTGGATCCTGTAACTTGTATGAGACTTTAAGAGCCGGATAAGAGCCGCTGGCGCCATTCGAGTGCCGACGCTGACCTTGAGTGCCGGCGCTGAACTGCGACAGGCAAACCGCGCTGCTACCCCGTCAGGGACCGATCACGCGCGAGGATGCCGGATGGCCATGAAGGGAGCCTAATGGTAGAGCCCGGCAATTTGGCAGGCGCGACCGGCGCCGAATGGATCGGCCGGCCACCGCACGAGGAATTGCAGCGCAAAGTGCGCCCGCTGCTGCCATCCGACGATCCGTTCTACTTCCCACCTGCCGGCTACCAGCATGCCGTGCCCGGAACGGTGTTGCGCTCGCGCGATGTCGAACTGGCGTTTATGGGCTTGATTCCGCAGCCCGTCACCGCTACCCAGCTGCTGTACCGGACCACGAACATGTACGGCAACCCCGAGGCGACGGTGACCACGGTGATCGTCCCAGCGGAGCTTGCCCCGGGTCAGACCTGCCCCTTGCTGTCGTACCAGTGTGCGATCGATGCCATGTCGTCGCGCTGTTTTCCGTCATATGCCCTGCGACGACGGGCCAAGGCCCTGGGGTCACTGACCCAAATGGAGCTGTTGATGATCAGCGCCGCACTTGCCGAAGGATGGGCGGTATCAGTACCCGACCATGAAGGGCCGAAAGGGCTGTGGGGGTCGCCGTATGAACCCGGTTACCGAGTCCTCGACGGAATCCGGGCTGCCTTGAATTCCGAGCGTGTCGGGTTGTCCCCGGCAACGCCGATCGGGCTGTGGGGCTACTCCGGCGGCGGGCTGGCCAGCGCGTGGGCCGCCGAAGCATGCGGCGAGTACGCACCGGACCTAGACATCGTCGGCGCCGTGCTGGGATCACCCGTCGGTGACCTTGGTCACACGTTCCGCCGGCTCAATGGCACTCTTCTTGCCGGTCTGCCCGCGTTGGTGGTGGCCGCGCTGCAACACAGCTACCCCGGCCTGGCCCGGGTGATCAAGGAGCACGCCAACGACGAAGGACGTCAGCTGCTGGAGCAACTGACGGAGATGACAACGGTAGACGCAGTGATCCGGATGGCCGGCAGGGACATGGGTGACTTCCTCGACGAACCCCTTGAGGACATTCTGTCGACGCCGGAAATTTCCCATGTCTTCGGCGACACCAAGCTGGGTAGCGCGGTGCCCACCCCGCCGGTATTGATCGTGCAGGCCGTGCATGACTACCTCATCGACGTCTCTGACATCGACGCGCTCGCTGACAGCTATACAGCCGGCGGCGCCAACGTCACCTACCACCGCGACCTGTTCAGCGAACATGTGTCCCTGCACCCGCTGTCGGCCCCAATGACGCTTCGCTGGCTCACCGACCGGTTCGCCGGCAAGCCACTGACCGACCACCGCGTCCGGACCACGTGGCCGACCATCTTCAACCCGATGACCTACGCCGGCATGGCGAGACTGGCCGTGATCGCGGCCAAGGTGATCACCGGCAGGAAGTTGAGCCGCCGTCCGCTCTGACCTGGCCAATGCGCTCTGCGCATACCGGCGCGAACTCGGACCTGGCACACAACCTCGTCACGCCAGACTTAAACCAGTTCGACGATCTGCCGCTTGAATCCAAGCGCTGACACCCGACCGGAGACACGGTCCGCTCCGGATGCCGGCGGGCGGCTGCGACTCTCCTAGGACACCGGGGCCTGAGGGGTTTCCAGGGCTTCAGTACGAGCGTTCGACGACGGATCGACAGCCGGATAGCCGCCCAGGTCGTCCCGCGCCGTCCCGGCCGCAAGCAGGGCATATACCAGCGACGCGATGCCAGCCGGCCACATGAGAGTGAGGGCGATCTGCAGCGGCCGGCGGGCGAAAAACACCGGCGGGGCCTGGGTGACGTACGTCAGGGCGTGGTCGCCGCGGGAAAGTGGCACGGTGTCAAAGTCCAACGCACCGTAGCGCAACCGAACCACCAGCGCGCCAACTCCCGCCGCGATCGCCGCAGCGGTCGTCAGCCCAATCGACAGCCCAGCAACCATCTGCGGTCCGCGGTGCTCTCGCCACTGCCACATCAATGCCGATGCCACGACAGCCAGCACACTCAAGAGCCCCAGCAGCATAAATGGCGCGATGAAGAAGTTCTGGGATTCGCTGCCCAGATACTCGTGCACCCGCTCACCCGCGCGTGTGATGGCCACGACGGCATGGATTGGCGGGGCGATCCACGCCCACAGGCCACCGACCAACACACCGGTCGCCGACAGACCCAGCATCACAAACAGGACCGCCCGTGTCCGCGACGTCCGCGGTGCACCGGAAGGCTCGGACGGTCCGCCAAAACCGGGTGGCTCGGTCACCGCTGTGTCGCCAAGTCGGCCGAGTCCACCTGCCCGTGGCGAGAACAGCGCGCCCACCAGCCGTCGGGCCGGACCTGGACGACCATCCGGCGACCGCACTGCGCACAGAACCGGGGGGGCTCCAGACCCATCCGAGCCGCTGTCGGCGTGGCCGTATCCGCCAGTTCCCCGGTGTACACGTTGTACACGCCGGCAGCGACCGGAGCGCGTTGTTTTCCAGCCACGATTTCCACCATTTACAGGCTGGCGTTGAGTGCCTTCAGCGGCATCTGTAGCTCGTCGAGCAGTTCCAGGTCGGCTTCCGCGGGCCGGCCGAGGGTGGTCAGGTAGTTGCCGACGATCACGGCGTTGATGCCGCCCAGGATGCCTCGCTTGGCGCCGAGGTCACCCAGGGTGATCTCGCGGCCACCGGCGAACCGCAGCATGGTGCGCGGTAACGCCAACCGGAAGGCGGCCACCGCCTTGAGCGCGTCACCGACCGGCATTACCTCCAGGTCGGCGAACGGGGTACCGGGCCGCGGGTTGAGGAAGTTCAGCGGGACCTCGTCGGGGCCCAGCTCGGCAAGCTCGGCGGCGAATTCCGCGCGCTGCTGCAGCGTCTCCCCCATGCCGAGGATGCCGCCGCAGCAAACCTCCATGCCCGCGTCACGCACCATCGATAGCGTCTGCCAGCGCTCTTCCCAGGTGTGGGTGGTGACGACGTTGGCGAAGAACGAGCGCGCCGTTTCGAGGTTGTGGTTGTAGCGATGCACCCCCCTCGCCGCCAGTTGGTCCACTTGCTCGGCGGTCAGCATCCCTAGGGAGCAGGCGATGTTGATCTCGACTTCGTTGCGAATCGCCTCGATGCCGGCCGCGACCTGGGCCATCAATCGCTCGTCGGGTCCGCGCACCGCGGCCACGATGCAGAACTCGGTGGCGCCGGACTTGGCGGTCTGTTTGGCCGCCTCGACCAGGCTGGGTATGTCCAGCCAGGCGCTGCGCACCGGGGAGGCGAACAGCCCCGATTGCGAGCAGAAATGGCAATCCTCCGGGCAGCCACCGGTTTTCAGGCTGATGATGCCTTCGACCTCGACCTCGGGTCCGCACCAGCGCATCCGCACCTCGTGGGCCAGCGCCAACAGCTCCTCGAGCCGGTCGTCGGGTAGCTGCAGCACCGCCAGCACCTGGTCCTGGTTCAGGCCCTCACCGCGCTGCAGCACCTGTTGGCGGGCAACCACCAGAATGTCCGAGTTGTTCCCGCCATCCTGGCCGGCGTCGTTCGTCGGTCGCGTTGCCGCTTGCGTCACCAGGTACTCCCCTGCATCCTTCGTCATCTCCGCACGCGCGGAACCCATCCGCCGCCTGCTCGGCGGCCTGAATGAAACGGTGTTCAGGCTACGGTAGCGGTGCGCACGGGGACAAACGCGACGTGGGCGGAGGTCACGGATCGTTGGCAGCGGCCCAGCTATCAGCACTCGCACTCGACCCGCCAGGCATCCCACACAGCGGCCCAGACGCCGAATCGTCGATCCCGCAACCTCAAGCCGCTCACTAAACTGCGGTTCACCGGCGGGGGTTATGCCCGGTTGGTCAGATTGCCGGTTGGCGGGATCGAATCCTGGTAGGCATCCCCGCCGACCTGGTGGGCGGCCAAGCTCGCGAGGGCTCTCGAGTCACTGAATTCACTTAGCTAACACCAGTTCTAGCAGCTGTCGGCGCGACTTCTTGTCAGTGCCCGACGTTATGATTCGAACATGTTAGCGAATAGCCGGGAGGAGCTTGTCGAGGTCTTTGATGCGCTGGATGCCGAGCTGGACCGCTTGGACGAGGTGTC